>Ga0066833_10000348_pt1 | contig 18445 bp, 14 predicted proteins | sample ETNtaG_13_FD_66728 | JGI IMG/M metagenome (GOLD analysis project Ga0066833, IMG submission 66728) | Marine microbial and viral communities from oxygen minimum zone, Eastern Pacific Ocean - ETNP201306PF47B | ecosystem: Environmental > Aquatic > Marine > Oceanic | place: Pacific Ocean: Eastern...
CGGGTACCGCAATCGCCAGCGCTTCCACAATGCCATCTACTTCCATCTGGCCGACCTGGATCTCTATCCAGACTCTCTTCAATCAACCCACACGAAAGCCTGAAGCGCCGAACTTCCTATCTGCCCGATGCTCCCCTGCCCTCCCGGCTCATTCCCATCCGCTCCCGGCTCGAACTGCGACCAGGGAGTCGTGGATCAGAGGGAGGTCCGAATCATCGAATCCCAAGGACGTGCTGGATGAGGCCGATCCCGGTATGGCAAAAGATGCGGGCGAGGATTATCTGGAGCATCGGCTCGTGGCCCGAACGACGAACCGATCGACGAATGATTTGAGATTCCTCCGGGCTGCTTCCCCAGAGAGCGCCTTGAACGCCGTAGGGAAGAGCCTCGCCATGGAATCCGGAGCGCATCCAGGCAGGGGATTTCGAACGCTCCCCTTCGCTCGATCAGCCTTCCTCGCGATCTCTTCCGGGCCGCAACGATTCCCGCTCCGCCAGATCTCCCTCATCCGCAGGGGCGGCCAAGAGCGATCGTTTCCAGAAGCGACGAGTCTGATCGGTCTGCCAGGCAATCAATATGATGACGATCGCGATCGCCACCAGGGCGAGGATCCCACGCTCTCCGCTGGCCTGCAGTGCCATGCCCAGAGCGATCAGCAAGCCGGCCGCTGCTGCCGAAGGAAGAAAGTCGCGGTAGGTGGCGGGTTCCACATCGACAAAGGCCTCCCAATTTGAAGGCATGAGTCGGGCGCGGCGGGCGATCCAATGACCAGTCCAGATCGCCAGGGCGAAAAGAAGCGCAACGGTATAGAGCCAGGGGGCCAGCGATTCGGGACCCATCAGCTCGATCATGGTGAATTCCAGGATTCCGATCGCGAAAGGGAGTACCGAATCATAGGCGGAAGGCAGCCAGGTCATGCGAATCACCAGGCTGATATAGAAGAGCCAGATCTCCAACAACCCCAAGAGGACTGCCACGACCTGCGCCCAACCCAACAAGGCATCCCATCCCCCTTCCCAGAGGTAGGGGCTGTCGCCCAGTCGCGTCCAGAGCAATTCCAGGGCGAGGGCCTGGACCATGCTGAGAACGGTGAGCAGGACGGAGGGGAATATCTCCATCGCACGCCTGCGAATCGATTCCATCACATCTCCTCTACGGCCGGGTCGGAAGGGTCGGTCTCAATCCCGGGGCTGGCACGATTTCAAGCTCGCTTCTACTTCATCGAGCCGCGCAAGACGCTCAATGAGCGGCGGATGCGAATAGGCGAGCCGGACATAGGCTGGATGGGGAGTCAGATTATCCAAATTGGTACGCGATAAGGTCTTCAGCGCCTGGACGAGGGGCCCTGCCTGGCCGGTGGTTTCGACCGCGTAGCGATCCGCCTGGAATTCATGCCGCCGGGAGAGCGCACTCATCAAAGCAGCGAGGATGATCGACACGGGGGAATAGAGGATCATGAAGATGACCATTCCAGCATAGACCGATGGCTGTGCAAAATGGAAGGCGTGAAAAAGCGTGGGGCTCTCGATCACCCAGGAGAGCAGAAAAAAGAGCACGCCGTAATGGAGCAGGCTGATGATGATATTCGTGCGAATATGCGCGAGCTTATAATGCCCAATCTCATGCGCCCGTACCGGGCCTCTTCCCCTCGCCCCCTCTATTTGACAGAATGCCTACTTATCGGACCCAAGGAAAACGCAGCTTGAACTTCCTATCTGCTCCGGGGCCGGTAGTTGAACGCGGGCTGAAAGCAGTCTTCGCATTGACCGGCCTGTTGCCAGTCTGCCGGGGTCCAGCCCGAAATCGTGGCGGCCCCGCCATTGAAGCTGATCTCGCCCTATCTGCCGGTTTCTTCGGGAAGCGGGCGCTGGCGCTGGTGTGGATCCGAACCCGAGCAACAAGCTGGGTTGCAGCGAGATCCAGGTCACCAGCGCGGCGGCGAAGCCCAAGATCGGGATGCAGCGCAGCCAACCGGGTCAACGCAAGATGCAGGGCAGATAGGAAGTTGAAGCTGCCTTTTCCCTGGGTCCAAGTAGTAGACATTCTGTCCAATAGGCACCGGGGAGGGGGTCGAGCCCCCATACGGGATCTGGTCGCTTGGCCCGGCTTCAATACCGGGGGGCGGGGATCTCGGCCCACGGACTTCTTCTGCCGTCTGGGAAGATGACCTGGATCTTGAGCCCGTACTGAAACACGACGCACTCGTCCACACTTACCTCCAGTTCCGACTCGCTAACGACGTGCACCGAATGGACATACTGGTTAAGCATTCGACTGGCCCAGGCGTTTCCTCCTAGAGCCATGACATGTACTCGGGTTACCCCGGCCGAAGGCTGGCGCGTGGAATCGGTTCCCACCTGGAAGGGTCCGCCGACCAGTCTCAGCGTCGTTGGTACATGGCAGCGCGCTCCGCGGGGGACCTGGACATCGGTCACAACCCCCCGCGCCGTTGCCGTTGGGTGGGCCACGTCTTTCACGGGCGTTTTACCCGGTTTGAACGGCGGCGCACCTCCGATCCGCTCTGCAATAGCCGGCACCGGGGTGATGCGGAGTTCCGCGAGCTGATTGCTGCGCAGGGTCTCGCCGGCGTAGATGGCAACCCAGTATTTACCGGGTCACATGGCACGCGGCACCCGGAACCGGACCGCGGTACCCCGCCAATCGAGGATGTGATCTCTGGGGATCTCCCCTGTTGAAGAAATCGAACCGGGCGTGCCGTACATAACGGTGTAGGGGCGGCTGCCCAGGCCGGTCCCCTGGATGGTGACTTCCGTTCCAGCGCTCGCAGATGAGGGGGAGTAACCCGTGATCCGAGGGTTGTACACCGCCTTTGCGGGAGTCGAGTCGAGAAGCAGGACGGCCAGGAGGACGAGGCACAGTCGCTGCGAAAGCCTTCTCTTTTCCGTAGTGGTCACGTCGATCTCCTCGGCGCCGATGGCGCAGCCTCGAACTGGCTCGAGACAAATTGGCGTGTCCTCAATGCCCCAAATTCCGCATACCCGTCAAGCAGCCGCTTCTGCGGCGCAGCTAGACTGGTCGCATCGGTTGCCTGGCCGCGGACAACATAGGAACTGGTACAACAATCGGGGCAGGTCAGCAGGTCACAACGGCACTCCGCGAGGCTGCCCCCACGGCGATCGCGCGCTACCGCGCATCGAGGCACGCTGAACCCGAAATGGTGCAGACTGAGAGAAACGCTCCCGAAGCCTCGCGTTTCGAGCGCCGCGCTTCCATTGCGTTTTCGGCCAGAGTGGAACCCCGGCCAAAAAGCGGCAAAAAAGTGTGAATGAAATCGGGAGCTTGTGGCGGGGCGGACGGGACTCGAACCCGCAACTTCCGGCGTGACAGGCCGGTGCTCTAACCAATTGAACTACCACCCCCCGAGACGGCTCGCGTACTGGGGAGTAGCAGAATCCGCGGGGCGCGAAAAGCTGCCCCGGGCCAGGACCCGGGCGCGCCGGGGCAGACTCCGCGTCGAGCGGCTGGAAAGCCCGCCCGAAGGGGTGCCGGCAGAGCGGCAGACCGGACCGGCAGAGCGGCAGACCGGACCGGCAGAGCGGCAGACCGGACCGGCAGAGCGGCAGACCGGACCGGCAGGCCGGGCAGAGCGGACCGGCAGAGCGGGCAAAGCGGCAGACCGGTCAGAGCGGGCCGGCCGGCGGCTTGCGGCAAGCGCGCGGTCTCTCTGCGGAAACGAGCACGCTCTCCCAGAACGCCGCCCCGCCCATGCCGGCGGTTGCCGCCGCGGCCTCGAGCCCCGTCACGCGAGCCACCCGAACAGACGCGGCAGCTTCAGCAGAAACCCGCTGTCTCCCTCGAGCTGCAGCTTGCCACCCATCAGCGCCTCGACCACGTCGAGGCGCCCCTCGATCAGGGCATCGGCATCCCTTTCGGTGAGCACGATGCGAGCGTCCGGTCGCTCGATCGAGCCGGGTCCGAGCAGTACCCCCGCGCTCCAGTCGCCTCCCGGAGCGCCGGTCACCCGCAGCTCGACGTGGGCGCCGACTCGTTCGAGGTGGCTCACCGGTCCGTCACGGAGCAGGAGCTTCTCGCGGTCCTTCAGCGCAGCGGCCAGGGCGACCGGATCGAAGAGCGCCGACACGCGCGCACTGAAGGCGCCGCCGCGGCCCTCCCAGAGTCCCCCGCGCCATTCCGCAACACCCTGCACGAGCGTGACCGGCACGCCCTTGCGGGCGCCGCCCGCAACCCGCGACGCGCCGTCTTCGATCGTCGGCAGCCACTCGCCGCCGCTCGCGACGCGCAACGCGCCGTCTTCGATCGTCAGCAGCCACTCGCCGCCGCCCTCGCCCCGCAATACCACGCCGAGCGAGAGATCTGCCTCGCGCAGGGCGGGCGTCAGCTCCGCCGCGGCGAAGCGTTGCGGGAGCCATTGTTCAAAGAACTCAGCCGGCGGCAGCGGCGAGGCCGGGAAGTCGGTCATGACCGCGGCTACGCTAGCCAGCGTCGCCGGAATGCGCGACGCCCGCGTGAGCGCGGCAGGGCTCGAACCTGCGACCTCCTGGGTGTAAACCAGGCGCTCTAGCCAGCTGAGCTACGCGCTCGCGGGCGCTCAGTTGACTCCGCTGGGGCCGGGTAGCTCCTGCACGGAGTCACTTCGCGGGACTTCGTAGATCTCGTCGAGCCGGTGATCCCCCTCGGCCAGATACGCAGCGAGGTCGCCGTGAGCCAGCGCCTTCGGCAGCACTCCGTCCATGTGGTCCACGCTAATGATGGTGAGGTCTCGCTTCACGTGGGCCGGGATCTCGGCCAGGTCCTTCTCGTTTTCCTTGGGGATGATGAGCGTATCGATCCCGCCGCGCAGGGCCGCGATCATCTTCTCCTTGAGCCCGCCGATGGGCAGCACCCGCCCGCGGAGGGTGATCTCGCCGGTCATCGCCACGTTGCTGCGCACGGGGATCCGGGTCAGCGCCGACGTGATCGCGGTAGCGATCGTGATGCCGGCCGACGGACCGTCCTTCGGCGTCGCGCCCTCGGGCACGTGCAGGTGAACGTCGACCTTCGAGTAGAAGTCGCGGGTCAGCCCGAATTGCTTGGCTCGGGAACGCACGTAGGACATGGCGGCGTTGGCGGATTCCTGCATCACGTCGCCCAGGCGCCCGGTGATCTGGAGCTTCCCCTTGCCGGGAGTCACCGAAACCTCGGTCTGGAGCAATTCGCCGCCCACCTCGGTGAAGGCCAGGCCGGTGCAGACACCGATCCGGTCCTCCTCTTCGGCCTTGCCGAAACGGAACTTCTGAACACCCAGGTACTTCTTGACCTTCGCCGGCGTGGCACGCGTCTTTTTGGCGGAGTCGCCGGCCTTCACCACGTCCCGTGCGACCTTCCGGCAGACCGACGCAATCTCCCGCTCGAGATTTCGCACGCCGGATTCCCGCGTGTAGTAGCGGATGATCTCGAGCAGCGCGGAATCGGTGAAGTCGATCAGATCCTCGTTCAGGCCGTTCTGCTCCCGGACCTTCGGGATCAGGAAGTTCCGGGCAATCTGGAGCTTTTCCGATTCGATGTAGCCCGGCAGCTGGATGATCTCCATGCGGTCCTGGAGCGGGCGCGGAATCTGGTGCAGCACGTTGGCCGTGCAGACGAACATGACCCGCGAGAGGTCGTAGTCGAGATCCATGTAGTGGTCGTTGAAGGTGTGGTTCTGCTCCGGGTCGAGAACCTCGAGCAGCGCCGACGACGGGTCGCCGCGGAAGTCCATCGACATCTTGTCGACCTCGTCGAGCAGGAAGACCGGGTTCCCGGACCCCGCCTTCTTGAGGCCCTGGAGAATCTTGCCCGGGAGCGCCCCGATGTAGGTACGCCGGTGCCCGCGGATCTCCGCTTCGTCGCGCACCCCGCCCAGCGACACGCGCACGAAGTCGCGGTCGGTGGCTCGGGCGATCGAGCGCCCGAGAGAAGTCTTGCCGACTCCGGGCGGCCCGACGAAGCAGAGAATGGGCCCCTTCATCTTCTCCACGAGGGTCTGAACCGCCAGGTATTCGACGATGCGCTCCTTCGGCTTTTCGAGTCCGAAGTGGTCTTCGTCCAGTACGCGTTCGGCCTCCACGAGGTCGTGGCGCTCCTCTTTGTACTCATCCCACGGCAGAGTGAGGAACCAATCGACGTAGTTGCGCACGACGGTCGCCTCGGCACTCATGGGCGACATCATCTTGAGCTTGCGGATCTCCTTCTCGCAGCGCTCGCGTGCTTCCTCGGGCACCAGCTTCTTCTTGAGCGCCTCTTCGAGCTCGTCGACTTCGTTCTTGAACTCGTCGCGCTCACCGAGCTCCTTCTGGATCGCCCGCATCTGCTCGTTCAGGTAGTACTCCTTCTGGGAGTGCTCCATCTGCTTCTTGACGCGACCGCGAATCTTGCGCTCCACCGAGAGCACCTCGGTCTCCGCCTGGATGCGGGCGTGCACCTCCTCGAGACGCTTGGCCGCAGAAAGCATCTCGAGCAAGTCCTGGCGTTCCTCGAATTTGAGGCTCAGGTGCCCCACCAGGCTATCCGCCAGTCGGCTCGGCGATTCGATCATATTGATCGTGTTGACCGTCTCCGGCGGGATCTTCTTGTTCAGCTTGACGAGGACCTCGAAGGCGGCGTGGACGCTGCGGACCAATGCCTGGGTCTCGACGCTCGTCTCCCCCTCCTCCTCGTCGATGACTTCGACCGAGCAGGAGAAGAACGGGTCGTCGCTCTCGAATTCGTTGATGCGGGCCCGAAGCTTGCCCTCCACCAGCACCTTCACGGTGCCATCGGGCAGGCGCAGCAGCTGGACGATGGTGGCAAGGGTGCCGACGTTGTGGATGCCCTCGGGGCCCGGTTCGTCCTCGCCCGCCTCGCGTTGGGTGCAGAGCAGGAGTTCGCGGTCACCGGCCATCGCGTTTTCGAGCGCCTGGATCGAACGCGCGCGGCCAACGAATAGAGGCACGACCATATGGGGAAATACGACGATGTCGCGCAGCGGCAGCAGCGGCAGGACACGCACGGGCCCGCCCCCTCCCCCTTCAGGCCCGCCCTCGCCGCGGAAGATTCCCACGGCTAGGCAGATTCCTGCTCTTGCTTCAAGACCATCAGCGGCTTGGCCCCCTGCTCGATCACTTCTTCGTTGATCACGACTTCCTCCACGTCGTCGCGCGACGGAATGTCGTACATCAATTCGAGCATCACGCCTTCGAGGATCGAGCGCAGGCCCCGGGCCCCCGACCGGCGGCGGTACGCCTGACGGGCCACAGCCTGAAGGGAACTTTCGGTGAAGCGCAGCAGCACGTTTTCGAACTCGAAGAGCTTCTGGTACTGCTTGACCAGCGCATTCTTGGGTTTCGTGAGGATGTCGATCAGGGCGTCCTCGCCCAGCGCATCGAGCGTCGCCACCACCGGCAGCCGTCCGACGAACTCGGGAATCAGCCCGAACGAGATCAGGTCTTCCGACTCGACCTTTCTCAGGTACTCGCCGGGAGCCTTGTTCACCCGCTTGTGCATATCTGCACCGAAACCCATCCCCTTGACGCCGATGCGCCGCTCGACGATCTGCTCGAGATCGCAGAAGGCGCCGCCGCAGATGAAGAGAATGTTCCCGGTGTCGACCTGGAGAAACTCCTGCTGCGGGTGCTTGCGCCCCCCCTTCGGCGGCACGCTCGCCGTCGTGCCCTCGATGATCTTGAGCAGCGCCTGCTGCACGCCTTCCCCGGATACGTCCCGGGTGATCGAGGGGTTCTCGCTCTTGCGGGCGATCTTGTCGATCTCGTCGATGTAGATGATGCCCCGCTGGGCCCGCTCCACGTCGTAGTTCGAAGCCTGCAGCAGGTTGAGGATGATGTTCTCGACGTCCTCACCCACATAACCGGCCTCGGTGAGTGTAGTGGCGTCGGCAATGGTGAAGGGCACGTCGAGGATGCGCGCCAGCGTCTGGGCCAGCAGCGTCTTGCCCGAACCGGTCGGGCCGAGCAACAGAATGTTGGCCTTCTGAAGGTCGACATCGCCGACGAGGGCTTGGCTCTCGATGCGCCGATAGTGGTTGTGCACGGCGACGGAAAGGGTCTTCTTGGCCTTCTCCTGACCGATCACGTATTCGTCCAGGGCGGCCTTGATCTCGCGCGGCTTCAGAATTTCCGCCGCCGGAGGCGTGCCGGCTTCCTCGCCATACTCCTCGGCGATGATGTCGTTGCAGAGTTCGATGCACTCGTCGCAGATGTAGACCGTCGGACCGGCGATCAGCTTCTTGACCTCTCGCTGGCTCTTGCCACAAAACGAACAGGAGAGATTGGCGTCGTCGTCCCGCTGCTTCACCCGTTCTCGCCTCCGTCTCCGGCGCCGTTTCCGGCGATGCGTATCTCGTGCTGCCGCACCACGCGATCGATCAGCCCGTACTCCCGGGCCTCGTCTCCAGACATGTGGTAGTCACGCTCGGTATCGCGCGCGATTTCCGCCACATCCCGCCCCGTATGCTCCGCCAGAATCTGGTTCATCTGGTCGCGAAGCTTCAGGATTTCCCTTGCGTGGATATCGATCTCGGTTGCCTGGCCCTGAATCCCGCCCATGGGCTGGTGGATCATGACCCGCGAGTTGGGCAGCGCCATGCGCTTGCCCGACGCCCCGGATGCCAGCAACCACGCCGCCATGGAAGCGGCCTGGCCCAGGCAGATCGTCCCGACGTCCGGCCGCACGTACCGCATGGTGTCGTACACGGCGAGGCCCGCCGTCACGGAGCCCCCCGGCGAATTGATGTAGATGTGGATGTCCTTCTCCGGATCCTCGGCCTCGAGAAACAGGAGCTGGGCGATGATGAGGTTGGCGACATCGTCGTCCACCGGGCTGCCCAGGAAAACGATCCGGTCGCGCAGCAGGCGGGAATAAATATCGAAACCGCGCTCGCCGCGCGGGCTTTGCTCGACGACATAGGGAATCAGCGGCATGACCGTCTCATTCTAGAAAGAATAACCGAAGCAACCCCAAGGTACTCGGTGTGCGCTGTCGCCACCCTCGATCTCTCGAAACCTCGCGGACCTGGGCGCGCGAGCTGGGGGGGTTGAGGAAAAAGCAGCACCGTGCGGGCCAAAGAACGTCCGGAGGCGTATTCCAGAGGCTAAGTATCCGTCGTTTCTTCGATTTTAGCCTGAGCGACGAGGAATTCAAGCGCCTGCTCATCGCGCAATTGGCGCCGCAGCGCGGGCTCGAAAGACTCGCCACCCAGGGCGGTGCGAAGCCGCTCGGGCGCTACTCCCTGCTGCCCGGCCAGCTCCTGAAGCCGCGCCTCCACGGCAGCGTCGGCGACCTCGAGAGCCTCGGCATCGGCAACGGCCTCGAGCAACAGGGCGTCGCGCACGTCGCGCTCGGCTTCGCCGCGCCATTCCTCGCGCCAGCGTCCGATCTGCTCGTGGAGTGCCTCGTGCGGCACCTGCCCGCCCAGCCGCCGGTGGGCGGATTCGAGCCGCTGCTGGAGCTGCTGCTCGATCATGCCGGGCGGAAGCTCGAAGCTCACGCGCTCGCCGAGCGCATCGAGAATGCTGCGCTGCACTGCGGTGCGCGCCTCGCGCTCTCGCACCCCGGTGAGATCGCTGCGAATGCGCTCCCGCAGCGCATCGAGCGAATCGAAGTCGCCGAGGTCCTTCGCGAACGCGTCGCCGAGCACCGGCACCTCGCGCCGCTTGACCGCGGCCACGTGGACGGCGAACACCGCCTCTTTCCCGGCGAGGCCCTCATTGCCGTAGTCCTCGGGGAACGTGATCGTCACCTCGCGGTCGTCGCCGGAGCAGGCACCGCGCAACTGTTCCTCGAAACCCGGCAGAAACTGGCCGGCACCAACCGTTAGCTCCACGCCCTGCCCGCTGCCGCCCTCGAACGGCTCGCCCTCGACACGCCCGACGAAGTCGATCACCGCTACGTGCGCATCGACAAGGGGAGTTGCTTCGGGCTCCTCGATCAGCTGTGCCTGCGAGTCGCGCAATCCCTCGAGTTCTCGCTCCACGTCCGCGTCGCCCACTTCCACCCGGGGCCGCCGTCCCGGCAGGTCGGACAACTCGGGCAACTCGATCGCCGGCTTCACCTCGATCCGCGCCGTGTAGCGGAAGGTGGTGTCGGGCTCGGGCGCACCCGCCTCGATGGCCGGTTCGGCCACGGCCTCGAGCCCGGCCTGTTCGACCGCTTGCACCAGCGTCTCGGAGACCAGGGTCTGCTCGATCTGCTCGGCCACCGAGCCGCCGTAGAGCTTCTCGAGTACCGAGCGCGGTGCCTTGCCCGGGCGGAAGCCCTTGACCCGGGCCTGGCGGGCCAGGTCCCGGTAGGCGCGGTCGAAGGCTCGCTTCACCCGCGAGGCGTCCACCTCCACCTCGAGCCGGTGGAGGACGGGGGTTTCCGCCTGAGCGTCGACGCGAATCTCCGGGCTGGCGTTCTCGTCCGTCATGGCTCTCGGGTGGTTGGGAGGCCGGAGACTAACGCCACCCGGGGCGCCAAGCACCACTCCCCAGGGGGGCTGGTGCGCCGGGTGGGAGTCGAACCCACATGACCGTGAGGCCGCCGGACCCTAAATCCGGTGCGTCTGCCAGTTCCGCCACCGGCGCGTGCGCCGCAACGTAGCAATCTCGCGGCGAGGCTCCGGTCGCCCGCGCTTGCCCGGCTGGCTTCGCCCCGGGCCAGGCGGGCACGAGAACCGCGTCAGTCCGGTGCCTTTGCGACCTCGGCGCGCCTCAGGTCCGCCAGGAAGATCGCTGAGAGGCCCTCGTAGATGGAAGTCTTCGAGATCAGCTTCGAGGACTCGTAGGCGATCGCCGACGTGAGAAAGAGCGGCATGGCCATGTCGCGGGCCGTGGTCATCTCGAGCAGGATGACGACCGACGTAATCGGGCTGCGGACCACACCCGTGAAGTACGCCGTCATGGCGATCATGCACAGCGCCCGCGGGTCGATGCCCGGAAACAACGGCGCGGTGAGCTGGCCCATGGCGGCTCCGACCGAAAACGAGGGGTCGAATAGGCCGCCGGGGATGCCGCTGACGAGGCTGATGAAATTACCCGCCGCCTTGACCCAGAGATAGCTGAAGGACATCTCGGTCTCGTTCTGCAGGATGGCCAGCGCCTGTTCGTAGCCGCTGCCATAGCTCGCACCGCCCGAGACGAGACCGAGCCCGGCCAGGCCCGCGCCGAGCCCCAAGGGCACGAGCACCCGGTGGTTCTTGAGCGTCCGGTTCACCCAGCGCGTGCCCGCCACCACGGCCCGCGAGAAGCAACCCCCGAGAAAGCCCGCCACCGCAGCGATCGGAATGATCACGAGCCACTGGACCGGCGAAGTCAGGCTCGGGTTGAGCCTGCCGTAGAAGACATAGTCGCCGATGTAGACCCAGCACGCCGTGCACGCCAGGGCCACTGCGACCATGATCAGGCCCACGTTCTTCTTGTCGAAGGAGCGCCCGATCTCTTCGATGGCAAAGACAGTGCCCGCAATGGGCGCGTTGAACGCCGCGGCGATGCCGGCACTCCCACCTGCCAGGATGAGACCCCGCTTAACCGCCCAACTCGGAAACGGGCGCCAGCAACCGATCAGGTAGACAAGACACGCCCCCACGTGCACCGACGGACCCTCCCGCCCGATCGTCGCGCCCGCGAAGATGCCGATCATGAGCAGCAGCGCCTTCCCCACAGCGATTCGCCAGGAGATCATGTGGCGGCGCAGCGGATCCTCCGCGTCCACGTCGAGCGCCGCCATCACCTGCGGAATTCCCGTCCCCTGGGTACCGGGGAAGAACCGGTCGCGAAGCGTCATGATGAGCCACATGCCCCCGATGGCCAGCCCCGCGGCGATGCCGGTTCCCACGCTGGGATCCATCTGGAAGCCCCAGAGGCTCTCGCCCTTCAGCAGGAAGGCCCGGAATGTGACGGAGAGCCGATCGGCGAGGTTGAAGAAGAGGGCCACGTACCCCGTGGCAACGGCCGCTACCACGAAGAGAGCGCGGCGCCTCCACGCGCCGGCAGAAAAAAGGCCGGTGCGCCAGGGGTGTGCTTCGATTTCCCGGTCGACGCTTTCGTCCATGGACTCTGTGTCTCCCGGGCGATGGAAGCACCGCGCAGGCGGCCGAATCCTACCACGACACCCGCACCGCGAACCCTTCGCCGCGTCCTACGCCGGCATGCTGCCGAATGACACCCGGGCCACAAACCCGGCGAACCCTTCGCCGCGTCCTACGCCGGCATGCTGCCGAATGTCACCGGACGGCCAGGAGAAGCAGCCCGAAGAAAATCTTTGCAGCGCCGTGGAACCGTTCGGCCTTGCCGAATGCGGCGACCGACACGAGAGCCCTTGCGAAGACACTGCACAAAGCGGCGGGCGCGGGCGTTGGAAAACTCACCAGCCTCCCGGTCCGATCACGTTCTCGGCGAAGGCCTCGGCGGCCTGGATCTTCTGCTCCACCGTGAGGGTGTCCGGCTCGTACGGGTTGCGGGCGCCGGCACTCAGCTCGTCGACACCCGCGTCCTCGAGGCGCCTGATGTCGTCGATGCCCTGGATGTCGGTCACGCCGGCGTGGATGAAGAACGGCTCGTTCTGCTTGCCGTACTCCTTCCGGTAGGCCCGGAGCTTCGCGACGCTCTCGAGCGTGTACGCGAGCGTTCCCCCCGCGAAGGTGAAGCCGTCACACAGACGCGCTGCCCTGCGCCAGGCGGGCTCGCTGTGTCCCCCGTACAGGATCGGAAGCGGCTCGCTCGGCACCGGGCAGAGCTTGATGCGCGGAACGTCGTAGAACTCGCTGTGGTACTCGAAGTAATCGCCGCGGGTGAGGCCCCGGATGATCTCGATCATCTGGTCCATGCGCTTGCCGCGGCTCTTCCAATCTGTGTGCGTCACCCGAAAGTCCTCGATCCAGGGCGAAAGGCCCACCCCGAGCTCGAAGCGGTTGCCCGTCCACACCGCGAGCGAGGTCGCCTGCTTCGCAACGAGCACCGGCTCGCGGATCGGGAGCTTGAGCACGCCGGTGCGAAACCGGATTCGCTGCGTCACCGTCGCAAGCGCCGCCACGAGCTGAAACGGGTCGATGAACGGGGCCCCATCCAGAAACGTGCGGTCCCCGCTCTCGAGGTAGGGGTAGTCGCCCTCGGCCGCCTCCGGGTAGCAGATGCTGTCGCCGATCGGGAACGTGTGGTAGCCAAGCGCATCGACGGCCTTGGCGAGCGGAACGTAGTGGGCCGGGTCGCACATGGAATCGCTGAAGGCAAATTGCACGGGGATCCTCTCGTTGCTCCAACCCGAGCCGGGCGCGGTGCTGACGCCCGGCTCTAGGCGAGCCAGTTTCGATGCAGCTGCTCGTGTTGCTCGGCGCTGAGCCCGAGCCCTTCGCGGAAATAGCCCTCGAGGCTACCCCACCCCGCGACCGCCGCGTCGATCGAAGCCCGCACGTATTCCTCGCGCACCTTCATGAGCGGCGCGAGGAGTGCCACGAACTCGGTGTCGAGCTCGGGGAACCCGAGGTTCTGCTTGCCGACGTCGAAGGTCTCGTTCGACACCAGGTAGTGCGCAATCACGTGCTCCTCTTCCACGCCGAGCGCGAGGAGGAGCGACGACGCAGCCCAGCCGGCGCGATCCTTCCCGGCAGAACAGTGAAATAGCGCCGGCGGGCAGCCGGGCTCGGCGAGCCGCTTCAGGAACGCCGCATAGCTGTCGCCGCGATCGGTGACGAGCGCGGCCGCGGCGCGGGTCATGTACTCGACGGCACGCCCGTCTCCGAAGTATTCGTGCAGCGTTTCGAGACCGCCTTCCATGATCAGGGTGCGTGCGTCGTCCGCTGCCGCGGGGTCTCCGGTGGGCAGCATCACGTGTTCGACCCCCATCGGAAGCAGGTCGGCACCCTCGTGCGCCACGTCCTGCTCCGTCCGGAAGTCGACCACCACCCCGACCCCGCGTCGTTCGAGTTCGTCGAGGTCCCCGGCACTGGCGCAACCCCAGTGCCCACTCCGGAAGAGCGCCCCGCTGCGAACCCGCCGGCCGCCGGCGGTGGGCAACCCACCGAGTTCGCGGAAGTTGGTAACCCCGTCCAGGGCGGGAAGCGCGTCTCGTGTGTCCATGGCAGCCGCGAGTATTGCACCCGGAGAGCGGGGCGCGCAGGGGTGCGCCCGGAAACCGATCAGCCGGCGCCGCGCGAACCCAGGACCCGGTTCCGGGCGGCCCGCGCCACCGCGAACGCCACCAGCAGGAGCGCGGCCCCCAACCACGGGAGCCCTCTCCCCTCCGATCCGAAGACCGGGATCGACACCGGCCCCGGGGTGGCGACCAGAGCGTGCTCTTCGTTCATGCAAGTCAGCGCCTGGCTCTCGGGTGTACCGGCGGTATGCAGACAGGTCGCGGCCGCCGGTTGTGCCGCTCCGGTGATCTCCACGCCCGCCGCCGTGCGCAGCGTGTAGCCGTTGGCCGGATCCAGCACATCCGCCGGGATCGAAGCACTGGTCGCGCCACCGCTCTTGTCCCAGAAGACGTACGCACCGGTAGCCGGAAAATACACCGAGGCAATCGCCACCCGGTCATCCTGGGGCGGCGGATTGATGTGGTTCCCCGGGTCGGTCCGCCAGCAGTAGTTGACGCCACTCGGCGGGTAGCTGATCACGGCACAGGACTGGCTCGTTCCCACCTGGGGCGGTGTCGCCGGCTCCCAGAGCACCCACTCGGCCATCTGCTGCGCGGCCCCGAAGGCGGCCTTCGGCGTACCGTCGCAGTGGCGCAACCCGTAGGTCGTTCCCGCATTGGCGCTCTCCTGCGGGAGTTCGAGCCCCGAGAAGGCGACGGTGTCCACTCCCTCCGCAAAGGCCAGAGTCGCCATCTCGAGGTAGGCGCTCGCCTGGCGCTCCTCGACCTCGAGGTCGTGGTTCGCCGCCGCAGTGTCGCAGTCGACGTAATCGAGCGTCCCGCCCCACAGCGCCGGCACCGAGAACTCCGTCAGCTGCACCGGATCCGGGGTCCATCCCGATGCGGCCACGTTGTCCAGGTAATGGTTCACGTTCGCGCGGTTGGGCTGTGTGTCGAGATCCCCAAACCAGATATAGTGGAAGCTGTACCCATCGAGATGAGCGGCGACTCCCTGGGCGACGACGTAGTACCACCAGTCGTTGGGCTGCGTCATCACCGACCCCTGGAAATAGTCCGGCAGCCAGTGGTTGCCGCCGGCCACGCCATCGGTCGGAAACGCCAGTCCCCCGTTCGAAAGCGAGCACCCCGTGCACGTGGCGTTGAACGCCATCCGCGCCTCCTTCACCAGCTCTCCGTAGGCGAGAGCGCCCTGCTGGGTCTGGGCGGCACTGACCCAGCGGAAATCGACGCCTTCGTCGTACACGAAATTCTCCGGCTCGTTGACCACCTCCCAGTTCTTGATGCCGAGCCAACCCGAGGGACACGGATTCCCCGGACCGGTCGGAACGTCCTCGACGCCATCGACGTCGTAGCGCTCGAAGAGCGCCTGCAGGAAATGGCCCGACGCAGCCAGCCAGGGAACGCAGGCGGCGCAGTGAAACGGGGTCCCCCCCTTCGCCGACTCGAGGTCGCAGACCGGTGCTGCGGCACAATCCGGGTCGGCGCAATCGTCAAGCAAGTCGCCGTCATCGTCCGACTCATTCCCACAGTCGCACTCGACTCCGGTCGCGGAACACGAAGAACCGCAGATAGCGATGTCACACAGACCCAGAGGGGGCACACTCGGGTGGTTCCAGTAGCTGCACGTGTTCGCGAGAATCACGGGACTCGGTCCCTGGCCCGGGCATCCGGGCGCGGTGTCGAAGATGGCGTTGTTGTTGTAGGGCCAGAAGACCCCGAGCGTCTCGAAATTCGGTTCCGTCGCCGGATCGATGACACCGTCTGCGTTGAGATCGACCGCGGCGCTGCAGGCCAGCGGATCGAGCCGAGACCAGTCGTAGTCCTGGTTGAGCGAATTCGCGTACGGGAAGCTGGAGACGGCATGGGGCGCAGCCAGCTCCCACGAGAAGTGCCGCCGCTGGTCGAGATCGCCCAGGCGTCGCAAGGAGGTCGCGACGCTCGCCATGGCGGCAGGGTCCGGAATCGAGGTCCCGATGACGTTGACCGCATAGTTCGAACCGGGTGCCGGCGTGGCGGTCGCCGTGCCCCCGAGACACACCGCGGCCAGACTTGCCACGACGACCCGAACCGTCGCCGAACTCCAGACGGGGGTTGCAGCCATGAGTGACCTCACATCGACAGCCCCAGCGTAGCTGGGACTTCGAACGGGGGCCGCTGTGGCGCAGTCCCCAGAACCACCCCAGGGGCCGCGGTGGCGCAGTCCCAGAACCTCCCCGGGGGCCGCGGTGGCGCAGTCCCCAGAACCACCCCGGGGGCCGCGGTGGCGCTACAACCCGGCCCGCTTGAGCCGGTTGGCGTGCGTCCGGTACAGGGACTTGGGATTCGTCTCGAAGAGCGGGACGAGGCCGAAGAGCTGGTTCACCTCATCGAGATGATTGTGGAAATAATCGTCGCGGATGACGTCGCCCAGGTGGGCGCTGCACTGGCCCACGAGACCGTCGTTCGCCTCGTCGCCGAGCAGGGCGGTGAGCGCAAACACCCAGTCGAAGAGGTCGAGCGGGTTCGTGAGAACTCCGGTGCCGGTCCACGAGTAGTAGCGGATGCCATTCGTCGAGGACGCGCCCTCGCCACAGGGCTGCGCGGGGAGCCCCTGAGGATGCAGGGCGTTGAAGGCCGCGATCCCCTCGGGCGAGAGTTCGGCGGCCAACGCGGCTGCGTCCTGGGGATCGTCGGAGCCGGCGACCAATGCGATGAGTTCTCCCAGCGCCCCGAGAAGATCCTCTGCGAGTTCCTCGTTGCCGCTCAGCGCCGACGCCAGCCCCCCGGTCCCTTGGTGCGGCGAACCCACGCTGGTCACCGAAGCGACCAGGTCCGGGCGCACCGAGGCGACGTAGCGAACGTCGAGCCCGCCCTGGCTGTGTCCGATCAAATTGAACTTCTGCTTGCCCGTGATCGCCCGCAGCTCTTCGAGGTATTCGATGATCGACTCGCCGCGATTGGTGCTCGAGTTGAGGGGTGAAACCTGCGAGACGAAAACGGTCGCGCCATCCTTCGCCAGCGTGCTCGGTATCCCGGGCCAGTAGTCGATGACGCCCAGCAGGGAATCGAAGCCGAAGAGCCCGTGCGACAGCACGATCGGGTACTTGGTCTTCGTGTAGTTGCAGCCCCAGGGCCACCACCACGTGCACAGGGCCTGGGCCGAAGTGGGAACGAGCCCCACGGACAAGATGGCAACCAACGTGGTCAGTGCCGCGCGCCGAGCGCTTCGCATGCGATTCCCCCCCATGAACGGCGCGGCCCGGGAACGGCTCTGCAACCGGGCGCGCAGTCGCGGCGATTAAAGCACCCGGACAGAGCCGGAACAAGAAAAAACCGTTCACCCGAAGAGTTTTTTGGGTCGTGAGGTGTCCTCATCTTTAGCCCCTCGACCTTTAGTCGCAAAAACTTCGCGCGTTCCGGCATTTCCGCTTCCCAGGCCGCGACAACCGGACGACAATGCCTAACATCAGCGCTGCGCATCGCGCCAAGGAGGCAACCGGCTGCGTCGTTCACGAAGCACTCTCGCGCTGGCATGCGCCGCAGGGACACTCACGCTGGGAATAGCCCTCCTGTTCCGCTTCGATCGCCCCGGCGAACCGCACCCGGCCCCGCCAACACCCGCCGTGGCGCTCGGAGAACACACGGCCCACCCGACGCCTGTACCCGAACGCAGTTCCGCCGACCCGCCCGAGGTCTCGCACCCCGACCTCCCGGACTCACTGCGGGGAAGTGAAGTCGACGGGCGTCTCGCCGTAGACGCAGCCGGGCGCCTGCTGCCCGGACCGGGTCTGCTCCAGCTCTTCGATTACTTCCTGGCGGCAAGCGGCGAGGAGCCGGAGGCGGTGCTCCGCGACCGCATCGTCCGGACGCTCAGAAGCGCCCTGCCCCCCCTGGCGGCGGCTGAGGCGACGAAGCTCCTGGACCAATACCTGGGCTTCCGCAACGCCCTGCGCGAACTCGCGCTTGCCGGCAACGCGCCCGAGAGCGCCGAGCGGCGCCTGCAGTGGTTCCGCGAGCTTCGCTACGGCTTCTTCACGTCTGCCGAAAGCACCGCGCTCTTCGGCGAGAGCGATCGCGTGGCCGAGATCGATCTCGAGCGGCGCACGGTTGTCCTGGATCCGGAACTCGACGAGGCCCAGCGTGCGAACGCCCTCGCCGCGCTCGACGAAGCTCTTCCCGAGCCCGTGCGCGAGGCCCGGCACCGCGCGGGAGCTCCCGCGCGGGTCCGCGACCAGGTGTCGGAGCTGCGCGCGGCCGGCGGCTCAGACCGCGAGGTCTACGCAATCCGGGAACGGGCGTTCGGCTTCGAAGCGGCAGAGCGCCTGGCGGCGCTCGACCGGCAGCGCGCCGACTGGAAGCGCCGCCTCGCCAGCTACGCGGCAGAACGCGATGCGCTGCTGCG
>Ga0066833_10000352_pt1 | contig 18398 bp, 15 predicted proteins | sample ETNtaG_13_FD_66728 | JGI IMG/M metagenome (GOLD analysis project Ga0066833, IMG submission 66728) | Marine microbial and viral communities from oxygen minimum zone, Eastern Pacific Ocean - ETNP201306PF47B | ecosystem: Environmental > Aquatic > Marine > Oceanic | place: Pacific Ocean: Eastern...
GCACTAGCGGCTCCTGCAATCGCTTCGCAAAGCCGGGAGATGACTATCGTCTCGACCTGGCCAAGAGATTTCCCGGGCCTGGGTATTAGTGCCCAGCGGCTTGCAGCCCGCATCACAGAACTAAGTGAAGGTCGGATCAACACGACTTATTACGCCGCAGGCGAGAAAGTTGGCGCCTTTGATAGTTTTGACGATGTGGTGTCTGGTAACTCACAGGCGTATATCGCTGCTGATTACTACTGGAAAGGCAAGCACCCGGGGTTTGCCTACTTCACGACGGTGCCTTTTGGAATGACCACTGTAGAGTGGAATGCCTGGATCAAATTCAAAGGCGGCCAGGCCCTGTGGGATGAAATCTCGGGCGAGTTTGGCCTCAAGGCTCTTGCCTGTGGTGCAACCGGCACCCAGATGGGCGGTTGGTTCAACAAAGAAATCAATTCGGCTGAAGACCTCAAGGGTCTGAAGATGCGCATTCCAGGCCTGGGTGGTGACTGTATGGCAATGTTGGGAGCATCACCGGTATCACTGCCGGGTGGCCAGATTTACGAGAACCTGGTATCTGGTGCTATCGATGCGACCGAGTGGGTAGGTCCGTATAACGACTACTTCATGAAGTTCTACGAGGCGGCCAAGTATTACTACTACCCGGGTTTTCACGAGCCAGGCGGCGGTCTTGCTTTTGGCATGAATGCTTCGTGGTGGAGTTCCCTGAGTAGTTGGGAACAGGCGCTGATCACAGCGGCCTGTATGGAAGAGCATGCGGCGCAGTACGAAGAGTGCCAGGCCAATAACGGCGAGTATCTTGCCAAGATGATCGATGAGCACGGCGTCGTGATCAAGGAATTCTCCGATGATACTTTCGACAGCTTTGGTGAGGCGGCTGCCGAGGTCTACGAGAACGTCCGTGATCACAGCGCACTGGCCAAGAAGATCAACGATGACTTCCAAGCCAACCTGCGGGAACTCGGCGCCTGGCAATCCATTGCCGAGGTCGCTTTTTCCGTTCAGAGAAACCGAGTACTTGAGATCGGCGGCTAGTCGTTCATCCTAAACATAGTAAGTGAGTGAGGGGCGGGGCTTTTGCCCCGTCCCTTGCTTTGGGATGCTGTTATGAGCGACGCAAGTACAGGTCGAACCAGTACTGATGATTGGCCGGGCTTACTGGCCCGTCTTTTTAGTTGGGTATTGCTTGCCGCTATTGGCGTTTTTCTTGTAAATAATGTTCTAAGCCTGGTATTCGACTGGCCCGGGATATCACCTGTCTTTTTTGCACAAGATCCGAGCGCGCCTTCATGGATTCAGTTGTCGGTCTATGGTGCTGGGTTTATCGGTGCGGTGGTTTATGTGCTTTTCAGCCGTCAACGCTCTTTGAGGGCGGATGGATTTTTGATCTCTGACATAAGTGCTTTTCTGGTCCGTGCAGCATTCTGGATCGTTCTATTGGTCGGTGTCGGCGACATGATAGTGTCTTTTGTGCGGGTTGAGGGCTGGTTGCCAGTCTTTGTCGGGGAAGACATCGCAAGGTCATTGGGCCGACCGAGTTACCGCGGTATTTATGTTCATTGCCCGTTGATGATTCTTAGTGTCGTTATTGCGGCATTCTCGCGATCTCTTGGATTTATCTGGCTCACCCTGCTGATCGTAGTGGCCGAATTAGCGATTGTGTTTACTCGGTTTATTTTTTCCTATGAGCAGGCATTCATGGGTGATCTGGTGCGATTCTGGTATGGCGCACTGTTCCTTTTTGCCAGCGCTTATACGCTGCTTGAAGAAGGCCACGTTCGGGTCGATGTTTTTTATTCCGGTTACAGCAATAAAAGAAAAGCGCTGGTTAATGCCTTTGGCTCTATATTTCTTGGGTTGTCGATGTGCTGGACGATCATGATTGTGGGTATGGGCAACAAGATGGCAATTATTAATATGCCGGTGGTCAATTTTGAGGTTTCCCAGTCTGGCTACGGCATGTACGTGAAGTATCTGATGGCTGCATTTCTTGGAGTTTTTGCTGTAACCATGGCGGTGCAGTTTGTCAGTTATTTTCTCGATTCGGTAGCTGACTATCGCGATGAGCCTGGAAAAAGAAAACCGACTTCTTCGGCAGTTGCCTGATTAGCCTAGATCATTATGGAACTGGTTTTTCTCGCACTGTTGATCGTTCTCATGGCTCTGGCACTGGGCGTGGGATTTCCGGTCGCGTTTGCCTTGCCGGGATCAGCCATTCTCACGATTAGCCTTGCTGCCATTGTGGGGTACCTTGCGGTCGGCGATGCGGATGCATTTTTTTCCCACGGTGGTCCCAGCGAGTGGTTGACTTCGGGGGTAACAAACCTGAGAGGCGTCTACTGGGAGGTGGAGCGGGATACCTTGATTGCTATTCCACTTTTTATCTTCATGGGTATCATGTTGCAGCGTTCACGGATTGCAGAAGACCTGCTGGTGACGATGGCACAGTTATTCGGTCCAGTCCCGGGCGGTCTTGGAATTTCTGTAGTCTTTGTTGGCGCGCTGCTTGCAGCGACCACCGGGATTGTTGGTGCAACAGTGGTCGCGATGGGTCTGATCTCACTACCCGCTATGTTGAAGAGCAACTATTCCCGGCCGCTGGCAAGCGGTACCATCGCAGCCTCGGGCACTCTCGGGCAGATTATTCCTCCATCGATTGTGCTCATTATCCTTGCCGATCAACTGGCCAGCGCGACTGATCAGGCGGGCACCGCACGCAAGAGCTTGCATAAGGTGGCGACTGGCGAGTTAACCATGCCGTCGGAGTTTAGTGTGTCATCTACCAGTGCCGGCGAGATGTTCCTGGGCGCTTTTGTTCCAGGCCTGGTTCTGGTTGCCCTGTACATGGCGTTTATTCTCGGTTATGCCTTGCTACGGCCCAAAGCAGCCCCTACTGTCCGTTACGAGGGCGCTTTCAATCTGGCATTTTTTGGTAAGGTCATTTTGATTCTGGTGCCACCACTGGGACTGATTTTTCTGGTTCTGGGCTCGATCATTGCAGGTATTGCTACAGTGAACCAGGCTGGTGCCATTGGTGCCGCGGGTGCGTTATTCATGGCCGGGTATCGACTCCGGGCAGGGCACAAGGGTGCATATCTCCCCGCCTTTCTGGGCATCATCTCGCTGGGTGTAATTGGGGTCTTACTACATCAATTTGATATAAATATTCGCCAGATCAAAACCAGTACCGATATCGCCGTTCTGATTGGCGCTGTAATGGCTACCGGTTGTTTGTTGACGGCCCTGATCTGGAGTGCGGTACGGGCCTACCGTATAGATGACACCTTAAATGGGGTCATGGTCGAGACTGCAAAAACCACTTCGCTGGTCTTTATCATCCTGCTGGGTGCCGCCATGCTCACCGCAGCGTTTCGGGCCTTTGGCGGGGAAGATCTGGTCCGAGACTTTCTAAACCAACTGCCGGGAGGATTCTGGGCCAAATTCATCATTGTGATGGCTGTGATTTTTGTTCTTGGTTTCTTTTTGGACTTTATCGAAATTGCTGTGGTCGTGGTTCCCATCATTGCGCCGATTCTGTTGACAGACCCATCAGCTAATGTGACTGCAGTCTGGCTTGGTGTGATGATCGGGCTGAATGTCCAGACGTCATTTTTGACACCGCCTTTTGGCTTCGCATTGTTCTATTTGCGCGGCGTGGCGCCAGCCATCGTAAAGACCGTTGAGATGTATAAGGGTGTTATTGCTTTTATCGTGTTGCAGCTGGTGGCGCTGGGTATCGTTGCGGCCAATCCCGCTCTGGTGAATTACCTGCCAAACCGAGTTGCCTTTACCGCAGAAACGGCACCGCCACCGCGCAATCCCAAACTGCAGATCTGTATAGAAGAGTACGTGTCCGAACAGTTTTCAGAAAACTTGAGCGCCCTCGAGAGTGCGATCGCTGTTGCGCGTTCCCTGGATACAAGCTATCTGCCTAAGAAGTTAGCTGCGGGATTCAGCAAGGGGCTCGATCAGGCTGAAGCAGTTCCAGCGCTACTTGGGCAAGCTGAGCAAGCCAGTAACGTGGTGGTTGCAGCCCAAGACGAGTATCGGGTGGTGCACAGCAGCGTTCGACGCCTGCAGAGCCAGATTCGCAAGATCGATGAGCAGACCGCAAAAACCACGCGACGACTGAACTTAGCGGGCTCAGAGATCTTAGCTGCAGACCGGGAGGTTCTTGAGCGACAAATTCGTGAACAGCAAACATCCCGCGATACTCTGCAAGATCAGATTCCCACGAGCTGGCAGGAAACGCGTAGTGCTTTTGTTGCGTTGGTCAAGGCCGAGACCACAGCCCGACGTAAGTATCGTCGTGGTGCCGATAGCGCCTACGAACCGGTGGAACAGTTGCTTGGGGTATTTGAAGCCAGCGCGGCACTGAAAGCGTTGGAGGGTGATCTACTCGCGATGCGCGAGCGAATTAATCAGCAGGATGCGGCGCAGACGGTCGTCGCCTTGAAAGGTCTGGCGAAGCAACTCAGTGCGGTCAAGGGCGCCGAGAATATCAAATCCAAAATTTCGAAATCCCGACGTGCGCTAGGCAAGAAGAAACCTAAAGTCGAAAAGGCACAAAAGCTGTTCGATCAGGGTATTGAAGAATTTAACAGGCAGATGATCTGGCGGGATCGCGCACAGTCGGAACTTTACCCGAGCCTGGTGCAATATGAAGAGGTGATTCGCGGCACGCTCGGCGTTCGCCAGCAGACCAAGATGCCTGAGGAACTGGCGTTGTACGTTGCGACCTGCAATTCAGGGCATCGAGATATTTCGCTGCACTTCTGATGGTTGAGGTCAGATTTTTCGATTCCCTTGGTAAAAAATGCGCTCGTCACTTTTCTTCGACTACCTTTATGTAATTATCAGTCCAGGCAGGATAATTAACGAATCTCGGTACGGTAACTGAAACTGTCGGCCCGACCCCGTGTGATGCGAAATTCGATCGCCCAAGAGGCATTACCCCAGCACGGTGAGGAAAAACTCGCGGTTTTCAAGATGCCGAAAGTATTCCATGTTATGAATACCCTGCCCAGGAGGCCGTCAGGGAAGATTCAGCGTCGCAAGCTTGCTGATGAACTCGGTGAGCTAGATACAGGCGCTCTTTTAATTTTTGTCGACCTGGGCTAGGAACGGGGAAAGCATGAATAGTCTTTTGAGTCAGCGTGAGGTGCAATGCCCACGCAGTTTGCTACAGCGGGCTGCCAGCGCCGAGCCGGTGACGACTGCCATAATCGGTGCAGGTCACCCGTTGGTACTGGAGAGCGCCCGCGAGGCACAGCAAGCCGGAATCATCCGGCCATTACTGGTGGGTGATGCAAAGGCTATTGGCCAAGCGGCAAAAGAGATTGGCTGGGATATCGAAGATCTGCAAATCGTCGAGGGCTCTGGCGAAGAGCAGATGGCACAAGAGGGTGCAAGACTTGCATCATCTGGCGCTGTGCAGATGGTTATGAAAGGTCACATTCATTCGGATACGTTCATGCGCCCGCTACTGGCAAAGGATACCGGGATTAGAGGCCAGCAGCGTGTCTCGCATGCCTTTTACATGACGCTACCTGATAGTGATCGTGCCATTATGCTCACCGACTGCGCCCTGAACGTAGCGCCGAATATAAAAACCCGGATCGCTATTATCGAAAACGCTGTTGCCTTGGCGCACAAACTCGGGCAGCAAAGACCTCGGGTTGCACTGCTGGGGGCATCGGAAACCGTCAGCGATGCCATGCCGGTTACCGGGCAGTGCCAACAGATCACCGCACATTTTGGCGCAACCGACCTACAGGCCGATGTCTTTGGCCCGCTCGCTTTTGACAATATTGTGTCCGTTGCATCGGCCCGGATGAAGGGAATTGAACACCCGGTAGCTGGTAACGCAGATATTGTGGTCGTGCCAACCATTGAGGCCGGCAACGCGTTGTTCAAAATGATGGTTTATTTTATGAGCGCCTGCGCGGGCGGTATCGTGCTCGGCGGGTCGGTGCCGGTATTGCTGACCAGTCGCGCTGATCCACCCGCTTCCCGTCTGGCAAGCGCAGCACTGGGTGCTATCGCGGAAAGATAACCGTAGCATCATGCGCCTGCGACAGTCTTTTTGCGCAGCTGTACAATAGTAGTGGGCCAGGATTTATTCCAGTTTATTGATCAGGGAAAACCGAAAAAAGGGGAAGCTATGGCGGTATCGGTAGGTGATCGAATTCCAGCATCGACTTTACACAAAATGGGTGAATTAACCCCGGAGCCAATTCAGTCAGAAGAGCTGTTTTCGGGTAAAAAGGTGGTGCTTTTTGCATTGCCCGGCGCCTTTACACCCACTTGCTCTGCTAAACATTTGCCCGGGTTTATTGAATTGGCCGGGGAGTTTTGGGACAAAGGCATTGATGAGATCGTCTGCCTGTCCGTGAATGACGTTTGGGTAATGAATGCCTGGGGTAAGGCGCAAGGTGCCGTAGATAAAGTATCGATGATCGCTGATGGGAACGGTGCGTTCACCCGTGGTATGGGCCGCCAGGCAGATATGAGTGCGGCGGGTTTTGGTGAGCGTTCAGGTCGCTACGCCATGATTGTCGAAGACGGTGTTGTTACGCACCTGAATATTGAGGAGCCGCGAAAATTTGAAGTCAGCGACGCCGCTACGATGCTGGCATTGCTCTGGAAGAAAAAATGGATCGACTGTAACTGTTCCTAACCTCCGCAAGATCTCGAATGGGGAAAATGATGCCTAGAGAACCTGATGAAGTGCGTGAGATCGAGGTCGATGGCTATAAGGTTGTCACTTATTCTTATGGCGAAGGCGACAACGTTCTGTTTCTGCTCAACGGAGGCCCCGGACTTCCGTGTAATTATCTAAGGGATCCCCATATTTCATTGGTTGTTGAAGGGTATCGTGTAGTTGCGTTTGATCAATTGGGATGTGGCAGATCAGATCGCCCGGTCGATGAGTCCCTTTGGAACATCGCCCGGTATGTCGAGGAGGTTGAAACGGTCCGGCAAGCACTTGAGCTCAATCAAATTCATTTGCTGGGTCAATCCTGGGGTGGGTGGCTCGGTATTGAATATGCGCTGACCTACCCGAATGCGATTCGATCACTGATCCTTGCAAATACCTGCGGCGATCTTCCACATCTGACCGTTGAACTGAATCGGATGCGTGACGCTCTCGGGAGCGAAACAGTCGCGATGATGCTGCATCATGAGGCGACTGGAACCCTGGATCATCCGGAATATCAGGCCGCGGTGACGATTCTGAACTATCGTCATGTTTGCCGCCTGAAGGAATGGCCAGAGTCTTTGCTGGCCTCTGTGACCGACTGGAACATGGGACCCTACCGTACGATGCAGGGGCCCAACGAGTTTTTGTATATCGGTAATCTCAAAGAGTGGAATCGAATACCCGATATGCATCGATTAACGATGCCGACACTAATTATCACGGGCACCCACGATGAGATCGGACCGGCCTGTGCCCTGAAAATGCACAATGTGCTCCCAAATTCCGAAGTCGTTGTTTTTCCAAACAGCTCGCATGTACCTTTTTATGAAGAGCCTGATAACTACTTCGACAATCTCAAAAACTTTCTTGCCCGACAAAGCGCCTAGGGCCGCCATGGTGCGCTGGATTGGCGGCTCGAACACTCTGTCGTCTGTTGGAAATGGCTAAGGTCAGATGGTGTGGGGCTGGGGAGAATGCCTGCGAGTGCGCCGGTAACGCTGAGGACTCATCCCCGTCCAGTTGCGAAACGCTCGAGAAAACGCTGAAAGTTCTGAGTAGCCTAGCAGTATTGCTACTTCTGTCAGGGGTAAGTCGTGGTCATCTATGTAGTGAAGAGACAACTCTTCCCGCGCAGCACGGAGCAAAACTTTGAAAGAGAGCCTATGAGTATTCAACTCTTGTTGGAATTCTGTATCACTAAGATCGAATAGATGCGCAATTTCTGCGATAGTGGGCACAGTTGTGCTGAGGTTTAACTTAATTTGATTTCTAACAGTGGCCGCAAAATTTTCAGGATTGGCATGTAACTGGCAGCGCGATTGTAGAAATGCCTCGACGATAGAAAAAAGATATGGGTCAGCATTCGGCATGTGCGCATCGAGATCAGACCGGCGAAATGCTAAGGCGTTTGTCCGCCGGCCAAACAGAACGGGGGCGCCAAAGATTCTTTCATGCTCCTTGGGATTAGTGCGGCGGTTGTGTTCAAAGCGTATTTCCAATGGAGACCAGTTTGAGCCCAGTGCGTGCCGAAAGATATTTAGGAACATGCCCATGGACAGTTCAGCATCCTGTCGTCGGCTATCAATTCGTGGATCATTAATTTGGTAACTGAGCCAGAGCATGTCACTGTCCCGGATTAATCCGAAACTTGATTGCTCCTGATGGGCTGGAAAATAGGTCTCCATATTGCGTAGTGCTGCTCCTAATGTGGGCGAACTTATAGCGGCATAGCCAATCGCGCCTAGGCGACGCGGTTCGAAATCAGACCCAAAATGCAGGCCAAAGTTCTCGTTACCGGTCTGATTGGCAGCTTCAGAGAAAAGGCGACAGAATTCCCCCAGATCCAACTCGTTGGTGGGGTTATCGAGATCCTTAAAATGGATGCCGGTACGCCCAAATATCGCGTCGGCGTCACCCTGGTTGTCTATTATTAGCGGCACAATACCGGATGCTGCTGAGGCCAGTACCTTCGATGAGGCATTGATATTATTCATATCTGCGTTAAGTCTATCCGATAGGTAACTGATTTGACGTAAGAATGTCCTATTTCGTCTTCAAAATCAATATTAGCTGGAAGTATGTAGCATTGAAATTTCTTAAAATGGTGTCAAATTTTGACTGGAATGTGTCAAGCAGCAAGTCTCAGAAGAGCGTAGGGTGGCTCGTCTGTGGTACGTTCTCGGTCGCATTCCTAGATCACTAAGATAAACCAAGGAGAGGAAAACATGAAAATTACCCGACGGCAATTTAATAAAAGTTTAGCCACTGGCGCAGGTCTCGCGGCGATGGGCCCCTTAAGTTCAGCGATGGCAGCTCGCAACGAGATGAATATCCTGTGCTGGGAGGGTTACAACTCGGATGAAGTGTTGGGACCGTTTCGTAGCGCTAACTCCGGTGCAAAAGTGCGCGCTGAAAGCGGCACATCTGACCCGGATATGATTAACAAACTTCGGGCCGGTGAGGTCAATGTGTGGGATCTGATCAACGTTAATCAGCCATGGGCACGCGCGCAGTTGTACCCGGAAAACCTTATTAAGCCGCTCAATAAAGATCGGTTCATGGGTTACTTCGAGAATATGTTGCCTGGTTTCTCAGATCCTTATCCTCTGGCGTTTGCCAGTGATGGAGAGCTGATTGGGATGCCTCAGCGGTATGGCCCCTTCAGTTTCGTTGTCAATACTGACAAGATCAGTCGCGCAACAGCGGAAGATCAGGGGTGGAAACTGTTTCTCGATTCAGCCATGAACGGCCGTTATGGTGTTCTGACTTACGACAACTGGAATATCATGCACATGTGTTTGACGGGTGACCAGAATCCCTTCGAGCCGATGGATGAAGCAGGGCTCGCTAAGTTTCGAACGACCGCCGACGCTATCTTTGGTGGCGCCAAGATGTTGACCGATGATCTGGTGGCGATGAATACGGCCTTAATTAACGGTGAGATTGATGCCTATTTCACCGGCGGCACCTACACGGCTTCGCCGGCGCGCTTTGATGGCGCAACAAATGTTCGAGGCATTACACCCAACTCAGGTCCAGTAGATGGAAAAGGTGGGGTGGTCTGGATTGAATTGACATCCGCTGTGAATAACCCGAATCCTTCAAGGCTCGCTGAGGACTTTCTTGAATTCGTACAGGGCCCTGAAATCTGCAAGGCTGTAGCCTTTGCTGAAGGTACCTACAATCCGGTGGCTCAGATGGCCAGTTCCGATGTCCTGAGTAAGTTTGATAAGGATGAATTGGACGCCATTCAGTGGGATAGCCTGAGCGATGAAATGGCCCGGTCGTTGGATTATCAGGTAGTAGCGTCCTATGACCAACTGAATGAAGTCTATAACGCAGCCAAGCGCGGCTGATTGATCTCTATACCTCTCGAAACCGAGGACAGATGGCACCATCTGCCCTCGGTCGGGGGTGCGGCCGTCTTTAAGAACTTGTTTGTGGTGAACCATGAGTGCTGAGCCTATCCTACGTCTGGAAAACGTAAGCAAGCGTTTCGCAGATTTTTTTGCTCTCAGTGAGATCAACCTTGAGATTCAGGAGGGAGAATTCCTGACTATCGTGGGCCCTTCGGGTAGCGGTAAAACGACATTGATTCGGATTCTTGTGGGAATTGAGGAGTTAACTGAAGGAAAAATCTGGTTACGTAACACCCGTATCGAACAACTACCGGCAAATCTACGGCCGACTTGTATGGTTTTTCAATCGTTGGCTCTTTTTCCGCATAGATCGGTTGGTGAAAATATCGAATTCCCATTGAAGCTTCGCAAGCAGGACCCAAAGCGTAGAAGGGCTAGGGCAAATGAACTGCTGGATCTGTTGCATCTACCCCAGAGCTTTTACGAAAAACGCATTCAGGAATGTTCTGGGGGTGAGCGCCAACGTGTCGCGCTTGCGAGAGCGCTAGCATTTGATCCGGAAATTATTTTCTTTGACGAGCCCTTATCGGCATTAGATTTTCGTCTAAGGAAGGATTTGGAAAAAGAGCTCAAAGATTTGCACCAACGAACCGGAAAGACTTTTGTCTATATTACGCATAGCTTGGAAGAGGCAATGATAATGTCAGATCGAATCGCAATCATGCGTAGAGGGCGTTTTGAGCAGATCGCAGTGGCGGATGAAATCTACGCGCGACCGGTGAGTCGGTTTGTTGCCGAGTTTATGGGTGAGGTTAACTTGTTTGACGTTGAAGGAACGGCCACCGGTGGGCTCAAAGGAGACGGTGTTGAGATTTATATCAACGCGGGCGATTCAGGACATTTATTGAATTTGTCCGCAGGCATGCGTGGCGTGTTGGTAGTAAGGCCGGAAACGGTGCGATTCATGTATCCCGGGGAAACTGCTGACTTTATTGTTAAAGGGGTGCTTCGAGCCGAATATGCACTCGGGTCGCGAACGCAATACAAGGTAGAAGCCCAGAACGGTGACGAGTTGGCCGTGGAAAAACTACGCGAAGACCGGTTTTTGGGGCAGGTCGGAGATCAGGTAATGCTTGGGTGGAATGTCGAGCATACCCATATGATTACAGAGGGCTGATCGATGGAAAGACAGGATCGGCGCATCGGGTTTTTGAGTGCCGCACCGATTGGATTGATATTGTTGGTCAGTTTTCTCGCACCGCTACTGGTAATCGGAATCTTCTCCGTGATGCCACAAAAGGTATTCAGCCTGTTGAATATTCCGGATTTTTCTTCCTACAAACTGGTTTTTACAAAGGGATATAGCAAGTCTCTGCTGTGGTCTTTTGGTATGGCAATGACATCTACCGGAATTCTTTTTGTGATTTGTTGGCCGCTGGCTTTCGGTATGGCAAAGGTTTTTAAGAGTTTCAGCTTGGTCATCACCATCGCTGTGGTAGTCACGCTGTTTGTTTCAGAGAACATACGACTGTTTGGCTGGGTGCTGACCCTTATGAAAGGTGGACTCATTGAAGGGCACTTACGAACTTGGACCGGTTTCACTTTTGAAGGAGCGTTGTATAACGTGCCAGTGATTGTTTTTGGGCTGGTTTATGCATATTTTCCATTTATGCTTTTTCCGTTAGTTCAGGGTATCGCAATGGTTCCTGACGATGCCCGGCAGGCGGCTTCGGATTTGGGTGCTTCACGGTGGCAAGTGTTTCGTGAAATTGACCTCCCCCTTTCGGCGCCCGGGATCGTGATTGGAGGACTCTTGAGTTTTGTCTTGGCCGCCGGCGCTATGGCTGAATCCAAGTTGCTGGGTGGTCAGACGGTGATCGTGATCGCAGACGAAATCGAAACTGCGTTTACTTATGGACAGAACTGGCCTCTGGGCTCGGCGTTGTCAATTATCCTTATTCTGATAATCGGATCTTTATCCGTGTTTGGGGTGAGCCGGGTGAATTTGGATCTGATTATGGGGGGCAAGCGGTCATGAAGATGCCCCGTGCTGCTCGGGCCGCACTCTATCTTTATGGAATTCTCACGATTCTCTTTCTCTACCTGCCAATCATCTCGGTCGGGTTTGCATCGGTTTCCAAAGCGCGGTACCTGACTTTCCCCATCAAACGGTACGATACCAAGTGGTATGGGAAGGCCATTGAAAGCTCCACTGTCCAGGATCTGCTCTGGACATCGTTGAGTGTTGCGCTTCTGGTCACCGTCATATCAATGGTAGTCGGCTTTTTTGGCGCCCTCGCTTTTGCCCGCTACCAATGGCGCTTTCGACGAACCTTCCAGAAGCTGATTTTGTTACCGATCTTTTTTCCGCAGGCTGTTCTCGGCCTTGCGTTACTGATGTGGTTTAACGCGCTGGGAGTCATTCCTTCCTGGAAGACGGCAGTGGTCGCGCATCTTGTATGGATTTCGCCAATCACAACGCTGATCATCGCCATTCGGGCTTACAGTTTTGACCCTGCTCTCGAAGAAGCGGCAAGGGACATGGGGGCGTCTACCTGGACAGTTATGAAAGAGGTTACTGGTCCGCTATTGCTACCCGGAGTCGTTTCGGCTGGACTCTTTGCTTTCCTACTCAGTTGGGGAAATTTCCCCCTTTCGCTGTTCACAACTGGCGCAGATTCAACGCTCCCGGAGTGGTTGTACGCGAAAATGGTTTCTGGGTACTCGCCCTTAGTGCCATCGGTAGGCATACTCTCGATCGCTACTTCAATAGTCTTATTACTTTGTGGCGTGATCACTATGTGGCTGCTACGACCTCGAAATAAGTTTTCCAGTGCTCACACTGGGTAACCCAGGAGGAGAATTCAATGTTGACATCAATCAAAGATAGGTCGGTAATTGTTACCGGAGGTTCAAAAGGTATTGGCAAAGGTATCGCCCAGGTGTTTGCAGCTCAGGGTGCCAAGGTGATGATTGCAGCGCGGGGCCAGGAAGACGGCGCGACTGCAGTCGATGAACTCAGATCATCCGGGGCGACAGTCGAGTTCTGTCAGTGCGACGTTTCTGACTGGGATTCAGTTCAGAGCATGGTCAGCCATACTGTTGAAACATTTGGGGGGCTGGACGTGATGTGTGCGAACGCCGGCGCCTTTCCCCAGACGAAAATGGTTGACATGGATCCGTCCGAATGGGATCAGGTTATGGCAACCAACCTGAAAAGTGCTTTCTTGTGTGTTAAGGCATCGATCCCAGAATTTGAAAAATCCGGCGGCGGTCGAGTTGTCTTGACCTCATCTATAACTGGTCCCGTAACCGGATACCCGGGTTGGTCTCATTATGGCGCGTCAAAATCGGGTCAATTGGGGTTTCTGAAGACCGCATGCATGGAATTGTCTCGCTACAATGTCACCATCAACGCGGTTATGCCGGGTAACATCTATACCGAAGGACTCCAGGATCTTGGACAGGAGTATCTCGATACTATGGCCGCGTCAATTCCTTTGAAGAGGCTGGGGAAGGTGGCCGATATTGGTAATGCTGCGCTCTTTTTTGCCTCGGATGAGGCGGGTTACATCACTGGTCAGACAATCATCGTGGATGGCGGCCAGATTATTCCCGAGTCACTGGAAGCCATTGAGGAAATATGATTCTGCGTGTTCTCGAGACTGGATAGGTTGATATGGATAGCAGCGCGGTATCACACGAAGAACTTATTCGACATCTTTCGGTTCTGGCAGATAATGCACTGGGCCTTTGGGATTTGCCGCCACAGAGCAAGGCGCGATTGATCAATGTGTCTGAAAATGCAACTTTCATAATCGAGGCACCCGGTGGCTTTAGGTCGATTTTGCGTGTACATCGGCACGACTATCACACGAAAAATGCTATTCGTTGTGAGCACGCGTGGTCTGATGCGCTAAACGAAAGCGGCGACATTAAAACGCCCCAAATTATTCCAGGAAAAGACGGCAGTACGATTCAGTCGGCAAAAAGCGAACAACTTGGTCAGCAAAGGTATCTGGCGATGTTCGAGTTTGTTGAAGGTAGTGAGCCGGAGCAAACAGATGACTTGACTGAAGCCTTTGCAGGGCTCGGCGGGATAGCAGCAAAGGCGCATCTGCATTCCATCTCGTGGCAACGTCCCGAACCGTTCGAACGACTCGTCTGGAATCTTGATACGGTGTTCGGCCCTAAAGCCACCTGGGGTAATTGGCGCGATGGGCCAAATATGACTACGAGCATACGAGAGGTGTTGGAGGTCGCGGAGTCAACCGTAGTTGAGCGGCTGATTCGATATGGAGATGAGCCCAATCGGTTTGGACTAATTCATGCAGACATGCGGTTGGCGAACCTTCTGATTAGCGATGGTGAGACAAGACTCATTGATTTCGATGATTGTGGACTAGGTTGGTTTATGTACGATTTTGCTGCAGGGATCAGCTTTATGGAGGACGATGTACGAATTCCAGAGTTGAAGCAGGCGTGGGTGCGTAGTTATCGCGCAGCCAGAGATCTCGATGCGGAAGACGAAAGTGAGATAGAAACCTTTGTCATGATGAGACGCTTGGCATTATTAGCCTGGATTGGTTCGCATATCGAAGTGGATACTGCAAAAGAATTAGCGCCGACTTTTGCATCGATTACTGCGGAACTTGGACGTCGATACTTGGCCCAATTAGCCTAATCAGATAAACAGAGCAGCAGTCGGACTCTAACTTTTTGAGTAGTTTGATCGCAAAATCGTAGACATTGCGTCATGTTTGATGGCTGACGTGAAATGTCAATTTCCAGTGTTTAGTGTCAAGTCTTCCTTCTTGTGGCATGTCATCCTGTCTGAAAGAGTAGCGCATTGGTGTGCACAGAGGATACGTCATGAGCGACGAGAAGCTGGAATTTCTCGACCGATCCCGAGCCTTCTGGAATCCCGGGAAAACCCAGGATTGGCAGGACATGGGGATCGATCTCGTCATTGATCGCCGGGAGGGGTATTACCTATATGACATGGATGGTCACCGGCTAATTGATCTGCACTTGAATGGCGGCACTTACAATCTGGGGCACCGAAACCCAGAACTGGTCCAGGTGCTTAAGACAGGCAGCGAGCATTTCGATATGGGAAATCATCACTTTCCCGCCCTTGCTCGTACTGCGCTGGCCGAAGCCCTTGCTGCATGTGCTCCCTCGCCTGATATGCCCTACACCGCGTATGGGTCAGGAGGGGGTGAGGCCATTGATATTGCCCTGAAAACCGCCCGCCATGCGACCCAGAAGCGCAAGATCGTGTCGGTCGTGAAGGCGTATCACGGCCATACGGGACTAGCTGTTAAGACAGGCGACGATCGCTTTTCGAAGTTGTTCCTTTCGGAAGATACCCAGGGCGAGTTTGTGCAGGTGCCATTTAATGATCTCAACGCTATGGAGGATGCGCTGCGCGGCCGCGACGTTGCTGCCGTAATCATGGAAACCATACCAGCGACATATGGCTTTCCAATGCCACAAGAGGGTTACCTGCCCTCGGTAAAAAAGCTTTGTGAACGTTACGATGCTTTGTATATCGCAGACGAGGTGCAAACTGGTCTTATGCGCTGTGGAGAGATGTGGGCCTGCACAAAGTACGGTATCCAACCGGACATAATGGTCACCGGTAAAGGCATCGGAGGCGGAATTTATCCAATTGCGTGCGTACTGATCAGTGAAAGATGCGGCGGTTGGCTCAAGGAAGATGGCTTTGGCCATATCTCGACGGGCGGTGGTGCCGAATTGGGGTGCATCGTTGCGATGAAAGTTCTGGAGATGGTGCAAAGGCCAGAAGTCCGCACTATGGTGAACTATATTTCCGACTATATGCGTTCAGGCCTTGAGCAGATCATGACCGCGTATCCTGATTTTTTTATTGGTATCCGCCAACATGGCGTGGTCATGGGATTGGAATTTAATCATGCCCAAGGCGCGAAACCAGTGATGAGACACCTTTATCACAACGGTGTATGGGCAATTTTTTCGACCCTTGATCCCCGAGTTCTTCAATTCAAACCTGGCCTGCTGATGACCCAGGCAGATTGCGAAGAAGTGTTGCGTCGGGTAGAGATTGGAATTGGTCTGGCGTGTGACGAAGTCATGGGTGTTTCCTATCGGAAGAGCGCTTGAATATGGAACCACAAATCAGAACTTTGGTTGATATCGCCGATACCCCCGCGACACTGGCGGGCCAAGCAGATATTGTTCTTGAGCGGGGCCGTTGGGCCGCCGAGATATTTCAACGGTTTGATCGTGAGTTAACGATGTCAATCGTTGATGCAGTCGCCCGAGCAGCTCATGAGAATGCAGGCCGATACGCCGATTGGGCGGTGGAAGAAACCGGCTTTGGCGTTGCCGCCCATAAAAAGATAAAGAATGAACTTACCGCTTACCCTCTCGTTGACTTTTACCGTGACCAGGATTTTATAAATCCTCGAGTGAGTGAAGCGCAAAAGATGGTTGAAATCCCCCGTCCAGCGGGTGTGATTATGGCGCTGACGCCTTCGACCAACCCGATTGCAACGATCAACTACAAGGTACTGATCGCACTCATGACGCGCAACGCCATCGTGATTAGCCCTCACCCCGCAGCGCGCGAGTGTAGTGTGGACGCTGCCCGGATGCTGGGACAAGCAGCCGAAGACGCCGGGGCGCCCACTGGGGTGATTCAGATTATTGAACAGCCGACGATCCCGCTTGTCGAGGAATTTATGCGCTCCAAGAAAACCGCATTGACATTAGCCACCGGTGGCGCGGCTATGGTTCGCTCAGCATATTCCTCTTCGAACCCTGCGCTCGGAGTTGGGCCTGGGAATGCGCCGGTATTCGTCGACGATACCGCAGATCTGGATAAAGCCGCCAGACGAATTATTGAATCAAAGTCGTTTGATAACTCGGCACTTTGTACTAACGAAAGTGTTCTTATAGCGTTTAAATCGATCGACAAACGTCTTTGTCAATCATTGCGGCAAGCCGGCGCCTATATTTGTAATGCAGATGATGTGGAGCGTCTGCGCCGTTACCTTTTTCATGATCGTGGATTCAATGTGGAAACTGTCGGTCGTGCGGCTGTTTGGATAGCGACTGAGTGTGGTATTCGAGTACCGGAAAATACTAAGGTTCTGGTAGCACCTATTACGCAGATAGGCATTGAAGAGCCTCTTTCTCGTGAAAAGCTTTGCCCAGTCCTTGCGTACCATGTGGTCCGTAGCCGCGCACAGGCGCTCGCTCAGGCGCGAGCAGTGTTGCGTCTTGCAGGCGCAGGCCATTCTGCCGCAATTCATACAACAGATGAATCGGCCGCTATGAGTTTTGCGAGTGCCGTAGAGGCTTATCGGGTGGTTGTGAATGTGCCATGTTCCCAGGGTGCATCAGGTTTTGCAACAGCATTGGCGCCAACCTTTACCGTGGGTACCGGGTATTTTGGTCGTAGCTCGATCGGAGAAAACGTGGGCCCGCAGCATCTTATTCACTGGACACGCCTGGCTTATAACTCAAGCGATGAAGAGGTGTTTGGAAATTATCAGGATATCCCTGGTAATTTTTCTGGGCCACTTCCTGTAGCCCCAGCTGATGGAGTTCCAGGCCTAAGCAGGTATGCTCCTAAGCAGGCCATAAATACAGATGCCCCAGGCGCTCTGGTTGGAGCAAGTCGTGAAGATCTGCGCAAACTGATTGCCGAAGAACTGCGTGCAATTTTGCGCAACTGAGTTAAATATGCCAGAACTTCGCTCGTTCATCTTTTTGGATCAGTTGCAGCCGCAGACACTCGCGTATGTCGCATCGTGGATGCGCGGTTCTTTGCCACGCCGCAACATGGCGGCCCAGATTATTGAAATAGCGCCGGGATTGGAAATTGAGACATTGACAGACGTAGCTCTTAAAGGCGCCAATGTCAAAGTGGGCCTTCTGGTGGTGGAGCGACAATATGGGTACCTTGAGTTTCACTCGCGCTCCACAGCTGAGGTGAAGGCTGGGGCACAAGCCGTATTAGACGTGATGGGTGCTCAAATGGAGGACGCGAGTCGGCCACAGATTCTGGGGTCAAAGGTCGTAACTGGAGTGGATCATCAGCACGCTTTCTTGATTAACAGAAATAAACTGGGATCGATGATCCTGGGAGGAGAATCCCTCTACCTGCTTGAGTGCCAGCCAGCCTCGTATGCGATTTTGGCCTGCAATGAGGCAGAAAAACAGGCCAACATCAAAGTCATTGATTACCGAATGATAGGTGCAAATGGACGGCTTTATCTCGCGGGAAATGAGGCCGAGATTCGCAACGCGCGGGATGCTGCCGAAAACGCTCTTCATAATGC
>Ga0066833_10000379_pt1 | contig 17936 bp, 10 predicted proteins | sample ETNtaG_13_FD_66728 | JGI IMG/M metagenome (GOLD analysis project Ga0066833, IMG submission 66728) | Marine microbial and viral communities from oxygen minimum zone, Eastern Pacific Ocean - ETNP201306PF47B | ecosystem: Environmental > Aquatic > Marine > Oceanic | place: Pacific Ocean: Eastern...
GTGCTGGTGGGGATATTTTCCGCTGAAGATGGAGGCGAGAGAAGGGCGGCAGAGGGGAGCGGCAACGTAGCCGCGGGTGTAGGTCAGTGATTCCCCGGCCAACTTGTCGAGGTGAGGTGTCTCGATGTGCGGATGCTTGAGGAAGGAGTAGTCCCCCCAGGCCTGGTCGTCCGAGATGATGAGCAGGACGTTGGGTTGGATGGTCTCCTGTGCACGGCTCGCGGGGGGAGTGATGAGCGCGAGGCAGGTGGCGAGGAAGAATGGGAGGAGAAGACGCATGGCAGGATGCCAACAGTGCGGGAATGGTGGAGGAATGGCAATCCCGGTCCGTTTATCGGTGAACATTTCCTTTATTCGCGTTGTCTGACTCTTACGCTTCCGCCGTGATCCCCACCAAAGCTGTCATTACTGCCGCCAGCCCGACCGAGTACCACCTGCCTCTCCAGACGCTGGTGGACTCGGAAGGGGTGCCCAAGACGGCTTTGGCCATTATTCTCGACGACCTCTTCGCATCGGGGATCGAATCAGCGGCGGTGATCATCCATCCCGGAACACGCGAGGCCTATCTGCAGGCCGCGGGGGAGCACGCGGAGCGCCTCACCCTGATCGAGCAGAGCGATCCGCGGGGCTACGGTCATGCGGTGTGGAGTGCCCACAAATTCACTGGAGACGATCCTTTCGTCCTGCTGTTGGGGGATCACCTTTATCTCAGTGCCGGGGAGTCGTCCTGTGTGCGACAGATGCTGGAGGTGGCAGCCACTCATGATGGCTGCATCTCGGCGGTCAACCCGACCCATGAGAGCCAGCTTCGCTACTATGGGACCGTTGCCGCGACGCGGGTGCCCGCCTCGCATTCTCTTTTCGTCGTGCACGATGTCGTGGAGAAGCCAACCCCCACCCTGGCCGAGCAGGAACTCATCGTTCCCGGTCTGCGCGCGGGCAACTACCTCTGCTTCTTCGGGATGCACTCGCTCACCGCGGGCGTGATGGAACGTCTGGAGGAAGAAGTCTCCCTGCTGGGCGGGGGAGAGAAGCTCGGGCTCAGCCCCACCTTGGCCTTCATGGCCAGGTCGGAGAAGTACCTGGCGGCGGAACTGGCGGGTGAGCGCTTCAACGTTGGAGAACGGTACGGTCTCCTGCGGGCGCAGCTCTCCCTGGCGTTGGCTGGCCCCCACCGTGACGAGGTGCTCACCGACATCATCGAGATCACTGCTCATTCCCGTCCTGGATGCCAAAGCTCCTGAACATCATCACGAGCGGAGATCCTTCGGTGCGCGATACGGCGCTGGGGGAGGCCTGTGCGGGGCTTTCCCTGGCGGAACTCCTGGAGGAGTGCATCGAACTCGACCTCTTCCGACGGGAGGCCGGGAATCTCTACGAGCGCGTGCGGGCGCTGTTTTTCCTGTCCGCCATTCACCGCGTTCATCTTCCCCCCAGACTGCCGCCGAGGCGGATGGGCTACATTCCCTTTGAGGGACAGGAGCATCTCCTTCGCCGCAGATTTGCGGAAGCCATTGATGTTTTTCACCTCGCGGTGGCCGAGCAGGGGGCCAACGATGCCCTCTCGTCCGCTCTTGCGGAGGGATACCACGAGCTGGCCTTTCAAACCCTGGCCACCCAGGTGCGACACTCAGTGCGCACGGTGCGGGGACACCAGTGGATGTTCCGCATGGGGCATCCCGCGGACCATCCGCTTTCGATTACGGATGAACTGTTGAAGCCACTGCCCGGCGGCTCCCGCCGGATCCTGCGGGAACGGACACCGGTGCGCATGGACCTCTCTCACGCAGGGTGGTCGGACATCTTCTTCCTGGGCATGGACTATCCCGAGGGGGCCCGGGTCCTCAATGTTTCCATAGACCTGGGGATTCATGGACGGGATCCGGAACCGCGTCCTCCCATTGAGGCCCATGTCCGGGTCATCGATGAGCCGGTTATCGTGCTGACCTCCGTCGATCTCAAGGCCACCGCGCGGATTGGGACCCTGGGAGAGATCTTCGACTTTGCGAAAGATGCCCTCGGTCTGCTCAAGGCCGCCGTGATTGCCTCCGGGGTGGTCCCGCCCGGGATCGAGGGGTCGGGGCAACGCCTGGAAAACCTCCTGGAACGCATGGTGGGGCCGGGGCGGGGCATCGAACTGGTCTCGTGGGTGAACGGCATCCCGAAGGGATCCCGGTTGGCGGTCTCGACGAACCTGCTGGCGGCCTTGATCGGGGCGCTCATGCGGGCGACCGGGCAAACGGGGTCGCTCACCGGGCCCCTCCGGGAAAACGAAAGGCGTCTCGTTCTTGCGCGGGCCATTCTCGGGGAGTGGCTTGGTGGATCGGGCGGGGGTTGGCAGGACTGCGGCGGGGTGTGGCCCGGGATCAAATTGATTACGGGAGTGCCGGCGGCGGAAGGCGATCCGGAGTTCAATGTTTCGCGTGGATGCCTGTTGCCGGCCCATCATGTTTTCGGGGAGGATGAGATCCCGGAGTCGTCGCGGCAGGCGCTCCAGAACTCGCTGGTGCTGGTGCATGGCGGGATGGCGCAAGACGTGGGGCCCATTCTTGAGATGGTGACGGAGAAGTATCTCCTGCGCTCTCCGGTGGAGTGGGCGGGCCGGCAGGAGGCGCTCGCCATTCTGGATGAACTGGTGGAGTCCCTGCAGAAAGGGGATATCAAGGCCCTTGGCCGGGCCGCCACCCGTAACTTCCGTGGTCCGATCCAGAGTATCATTCCCTGGGCCACCAACCTGTTCACGGAGACCCTGATTGCGCGGGCGGAGCAGGAGTTCGGAGGGGATTTCTGGGGCTTCTGGATGCTGGGAGGCATGTCAGGGGGCGGGATGGGATTCATTTTTGCGCCGGAACGAAAGGTGGAGGCCCAGGAAGCAATGGCCCGCATCATGAAGGAGACCAAGGATCAGCTGCAGGCCGCCCTGCCCTTCGGGATGAACCCGGTGGTCTATGAGTTTTCCATCAACCATACCGGCACCTGTGCCGATCTGCTGGAGGGCGGGATGCAGCTCCCGGAGTCCTATCATCGATTGCAGGAACCTGCCTCCGAAGGCGGGCAGGAAGCAGACAGGGATGAGGCGGAGAGCGGGGCCCTGAGGCAGCTCATGGAGGAAAACGGGTTCGATCACAATGTTCACGAAGGGATCCGGGCCGGCGTCCGGGCCGGTCGGATCGGGATGCTGAGCAATCGTCTTCCTCCCACGACCCGGATCGAGGACGTGGCTGCTGATGACGTTGTTGATTGTTCCGTTGTTGCTCAGGGCGGGGAGGAGGTCCGCCGGATGGGGGCAGAAGCCCTGGCGGGTGGAGAGGTGGCGGTGGTTACCCTGGCTGCGGGGGCGGGTTCGCGCTGGACCGGGGGAGCGGGGACCTGCAAGGCCCTCAACCCCTTCGCTCCGCTGGACGGGAGCTACCGCACCTTTCTGGAAGTCCATCTCGCCAAGTCCCGCAAGACGGCACGGGAGCACGGGGTTCCGCTGCCCCACATCTTTACCACGTCCTACCTGACCCATGATCCTACCAGCAGGTTTCTGGAGAGCGTTTCGAACTATCACTACGATGGTCCGCTGTTTCTCTCCCCGGGCCGCACGGTGGGACTGCGCATGGTGCCGACCGAGCGCGATTTGCGTTTTGCCTGGGAGGAGACGCCTCAGCAGCAGCTCGATGCCCAGCAACAGAAGATCCGTGACTCGGCTCGGGCCGCTCTGATCGACTGGGCGCGCAACTGCGGGGAAGCGAGTGATTATACCGGAAACCTGCCCGAGCAGTGTCTCCACCCGATGGGTCACTTTTATGAGATCCCGAATCTCGTGTTGAACGGGACCCTGCGCCTGCTCCTGGAAGAGCGTCCGCAACTCAAGACCCTGCTGCTCCATAATGTGGATACGCTGGGGGCCTCGGTGGATCCCGTCATCCTCGGACGGCATCTCGAGTGCGGTCACGGGTTGACCTTTGAGGTGATTACGAGGCGCCTGGTGGATCGGGGGGGCGGATTGGCGCGTGTCGATGGAACGCCCCGCCTGGTGGAAGGCCTTGCCATGCCCGATGCCGAGTCCGAGTTCGGGCTCTCGTACTACAACTCAATGACAACCTGGATCGACCTCGACCAGTATCTTGCGCTCCTCGGTCTGACGCGGGAGGAGGTGCTGGCCAGCGATCAGGACAGGCTGGCCAGGGCGGTGCACGACCTGGCGGAGTGCGTGCCGACCTACCTCACCATCAAGGAGGTAAAGAAGCGCTGGGGGCACGGCCAGGAAGCGGCTTATCCCGTGGCCCAGGTCGAGAACCTCTGGGGAGATCTTACCATCCTGCCCGAAGCCAACTGCGGGTTTTTCGTGGTTGAACGGCAGCGCGGCCAGCAGCTCAAGGACCCGGCCCAGCTCGATGAATGGTTCGCGGGGTCTTCGCAATACGTGCAGAGCCTGTGCGAGTGGGAGTGAGTTCCCATTACTGCAGTTCCGGCACCGGATCGTCCGGCTTGATCTCCTCGCCCTGCCAGATCGTCTTTCCGGTCTCCTTGTCGTGGGTGAGAATGCGGTGGGCCGAACGGGGAGCGGGCTTGCGGTTCACCTTGGGAATCCAACGTGCGAGCTTGTCGGCCCGGGCCCGCATGGCGGGATCCTGCCTGTCGCCGATGGGGGCGAGGAGGTTGTTCCACTCGTTGGGATCCTCGGCGGTGTGGTAGAGCTCTTCCGAGCCGTCGGCGTAGCGGATGTAACGCCAGTTTTCCGAGCGGACCCCATGATTGTCATGATTGTGGGTGGTGATCGCAGGCCACTTGCGGGCGGCCTGGGCGTTGCTGAGCTGCGGAACCAGGGAATGGCCCTCCAGTTTCCTGTTTGCGGGAAAATCGAGGAGCTCGACGAGGGTGGGGTAAATATCGAGCAGTTCAGCCGGACGGGTGCAAACCTGCCCGCCCTTCACCCCGGGGCCGGCGAAAATGAGAGGCACGCGGGTTCCGTCATCCCAGAGGGTGTTCTTGCCGGTGATTTCCTTCTCTCCGATGTGAAAGCCATGGTCGGACCAGAGCACCACGATGGTGTTTTTCCCGAGCCCTGTTTCCTTGAGAGTGTCCAACAGGCGCTGGACCTGGGCATCGATGAAGGAGGTGCAGGCGAGGTAGGAGCGGGTGAGGTTTTCCCATTGGTTCGCATCCTTCAGGAACTTGAGGCGTGGTTCGGGGAGTTTCCAGTGGATGTACCACGAGAAACGGGGCGTGTCGGAACGGTCGCTGGGTTGCACCACCGGAAGCTTCACTTGATCGAGCGGGTGGAGGTCCATCCACTTCCGGGTGGCATAGCAGGGGACATGGGGGAGAAAAAATCCGGTTGCGAGGAAGAGAGGCTTTTCCTGGTCTGACCTGGCGTAGGCCTTCAAGCGATCGACGGCCCAGCTGGCGACCTGGTAGTCGCCCTTGTCCTCGTCCTTGTGGGGGAAGGTGCCCCAGTCCACGAGGCGATGGGGCTGCGGGGTGTTGACAAGCTTCTTCGGTGGAAATGGCTTTCCGGATGCCCCGGGGCCGACCTCGTGCCACTCGATGAACTTGCCCTCGACGGATCGCCCGGAGCGGCCGTGATAGATCTTGCCGGTCATGGCGGTGTGGTAGTTGCCCTGTCTGGCGAAGTATTGGGGCAGGGTCAGCACTCCCGCGAATTCAGGGAGGGAGCGGAACCACGGGGCCAGTCCGTAAACGCCGGTGGTGCCGGGGCGCAACCCGGTCATGAGACTGGTGCGGGAAGGATTACAGAGGGGCGACTGGCAGTGCGCATTGGTGAAAACCGTGCCGCGGCTGGCGAGGGCATCGATGGCGGGCGTGCGCGCCTGCGGGTGGCCTCCGAGGCAGCCGATCCAGTCGTTCTGGTCGTCGATTGCGATCATCAGGATGTTGGGCAGGTCGGCCGCGCTGAGCGCGCCGGGCCCGGAGCTCAGGACCCACAGGAGGAGCAAACGTTTCATGAAGAATAATCAGTTGAGTTTGGCATCGAGTTTCTTGCTGAGAGCAGCGGCCAGACCGGGCTGGCTTCCGGCGATGTTCTCAATCTCCCCGGGATCATTTTCATGATCGTAGAGTTCAAGGTGGGAAACCTTACCGCCCTTGGAGTGGCGCACGAGCCGGTGACGCTCACTACGGATGGTTTCGCTGCCACCCTTGTAGGAGATGGCCATCCGGCCGGGAGCGGCAGGATTCTCCAGGTGGAGGCGCAGGGAGGTTCCCGCCAGGCCTGTTGGCGGTTGCAGCCGGGCGAGGTCGCAGAGGGTGGGGAAAAGGTCGACCGTCTCCACGATCGCGTTGGTTGGGGTGCCGCTGTTCTTTTCCAGCCCGGGAGCGACCACGATGAGCGGGGAGCGAAGCGACTCCTCGAAGAGGGAATGCTTGCCCCAGATCGCGTGTTCCCCGAGGTGCCAGCCATGGTCGCCCCAGAGGACGATGATGGTGTTTCCGGCAGCACTCGTCTTCTCGAGCCCGGCCATGAGGCGGCCCACCAGGGCGTCGGCATAGGACACGCAGCCAGCGTAGTGCTTGCGCACTCTGGTGGCGAACTCCGGGTCGCTGCGGGGATCGCGCTTCCACCGGTTGTACTTCATGAACTCACCGCTGCCGTGCCAGGTGGTCTTGCCCACCGGTTTGCTGGGGTGGGGAATGCCCGGGAAGGACACGTCGTCATAGAGTCTCACGTAGCGCGCGGGCGCTCCAAAGGGGAGGTGGGGGCGCAGGAATCCCACCGCGAAGAAGAAGGGCTTCCTGTCCTTTTCCAGCAGGTTGAGTTGTTGGAGGGCCCCCTCGATGGTCGGTCCGTCCGGGTAGGAATCATCGTCTCCGTCAAAGGCCTGGAGGACGTCCATGTCCTTGGCATTCCTGCGAACCTCCCCGTTGGCCTGCCCGTGCATGAGTCCACGGGGGTGTTGCCAGGGTCCGCTGGGGCAGAGGTGGCGGGTCCAGGCTCCCGGCATCTCCGGTTTGCTGTCGTCGTTCCAGTCCGGGCCTCCGCGGCCTCCGGGATGGTGGGACACTTTCCCGATCGAGACTGTCGTGTAGCCTTTGCTGCGAAACCAGGCGGGCATGTTGGTGGTCCGGATCTGCTCGTTGCCGGAGTGACGGAAGAGCGCTCCGTTGTCCCGTGGTCCATAGCGACCGGTCAGGAGAGTGTAGCGCGAGGCACCGCAGGTGGGGGCCTGGACGTAGTGCCGGGTGAAGGCCCGTCCCCGTCTGGCCAGGGCGTCAATGTTGGGCGAGTGGATATGCCCGGCCCCGAAGCATTTGAGCTCGGGTCGGAGGTCATCGATGCAGATGAGGAGCACGTTGGGGCGATCCTTCCCTGCGGCAAGAGGGAGGGCAAGGAGCGTGGCAGCCAAGAGGGCCGCGCCATAAAGAACAGTTGTTCTAAGTGTTGTCAGCATTAGGGGCATTTCGCTTTGTTGCGGAGGTCCAACCAATAGGGCGCGGATTTCATTTCACAAACAGCGGCACAAGGTGTTCCAGCACGGCCTGCAGGGGCAGGCCGATTTTGCCTTTGTTATGGGCGGTGGCGACGGCGACAATGTTTAACTCGGGAAAAGTGGCCATATGCTGCCCGCCTGCGCCGATGCCACTGATCAAATAGATATCCCGGCCAGCCGCCTTCTTGCGCCGGTTGTGGAAGTGATAAAAATACCCTTCTCCTTTTTCCCTGTTCATGATCAGCCTTACGTAATCAGCTGAGAGGAATTGTTTGCCGTTGTATCTGCCTCCCTGAATGACCGCGATACCGAATTTCAGCAGCGAGCGCGAGGTGAAGCTGCTTCCTGCGCCACATTTTGGGATGCCACAGGGCTGGTCGTCCCAGCAATAGAGGGCCCCGATCTTTCCCGCCACCTCCCTGGCGATGAATTCCTGTGCCGTTCCGGGTGCGAGAATGTCCATGATCATCATGATCATGGAGGGGTCTGTGCCCGTGTATTTGAATTGCTTGCTCCCGGGGGTGACGGGCGCGGTGTTCTCGAACAATACCTGGAAGAATTTCTGGCGTGGATGCTCCTCGCCCAGTGCCCCGGCGAAATTCTTGCCCGGGAAGCGTAATCCTGATTCCATGGAGAGCGCATTGCGCAGGGTGATCGTCTCGACACCGGGCTTGATCCTGGAACGGTTAATTTCCGGCATGAAGCTGATGACCGGCTTGTCGAGATCCTCCATGTTGAGCAGTCCCAGCTGGATGGCCCGCGCCAGGGTGATGGAAGTGAGGGTTTTGGTGATCGACATCGCGTAGTGAGGGCCATCCACCCGGCCCCGGCGGTTATACATCTCGAAAATCAACCTGCCGTCCTTCCACAGAAGGATGCTGTCCAGGTTGGAGTATTTTCCCGCCCTGTCATCAGCGAGCAGAGCCTTGATGGCCTCCCTTGTGCCCGGCACATTCAATGCGCCTACTTGCAAGCCGTCCCCCAGGTCCTCCGGGGAATTGCTGAAGTATGGTTCTGCCAGATTGGGGAGTTTTTTCTGCGCAGCGTAGGTTTGTTTTTTCGGGTCAAGACCCTTGGGAAGCCGGGGCAGTTCGCCTGCGGTTAATCCTGCCAGGGGCAATAAAACAGCGAGCAGCGTGATCATTTGCCGGATCATTGATGTTCTGCTGGCTGTTGGGTGCTTTTTGACGGGGGAATGAAAAAAGCAGAGGGTTCGTTATTTTTTCAGCAGGCGTGGCGAGGCTTTTTCAACCCAGCCGGCTTTACGCTGGCCCTTCCCGGGGTGGCCCACATCGCCAAGATCTTCACGGGCGGCCTCGGCGTAGGTGAGGAGCTGCTTGACCACCTTTGGGTTGGCGGTGGCCACGTTGTTGTCCTCGTGAATGTCTTCGGCCAGATTGAATAGCTGGAGTTCCTTTTTGCCCTCGGGTTTGCCCCAGTTGCGCTTCTTGGAATCCATTGCCACGAAGAGCTTCCAGTCACCCGAGCGGACCGCCTGCAATTGATCCATCTGGTAGTAGAAGAAGGCCTCGCGTGGGTGAGCCTTGGATTTGCCGTTGAGGATGGGCCAGATGTTCTTGCCATCGATAGGACGGTCAGCGGGGACCTTGCTGCCGGAGATTGCGGCGAAGGTGGGCAGCAGATCAATCGTGCTCGTGAGGGCACCACTGCTGCTGTCGGCAGGGATCCTGCCGGGCCAACGCACCACGCAGGGCACGCGCATGCCGCCTTCATCCGTGCGGCCCTTGCGCCCGCACAGGGGGAGATTGCTGCCCTGTTTCTCGCGCGCCGAGCCGTTGTCGGAAGTGAAGAGGACAAGGGTATTTTCATCAATCCCTTCGGCTTTCAGGGCCTTGAAAAGTTCGCCCATGGACCAGTCGATCTCCTGAACCCAGTCGCCGTAGGCGCCGTCCCTGCTGGTGCCCTTGAAGTTCTCGCCGGGCACCAGGGGCAGATGCACGGCGGTGTGTGGCAGGTAGAGGAAGAAAGGCTTTTTGCGGTTGGCCTTGATGAACTTGACCGCTTCTTCTGTGTACTGCGTGGTGATGGTGGTATCGCGCTGCACGCTGTCCTTAATGACGGTGAGGTCACGCACCAGGGGCAGCGGCACCTGCTTGCGGTTCATGTCGTTGCTGTAGGGGATGCCGAAATAATGATCGAATCCCTGGCTGGTGGGCATGAAATCGGGGTGATCGCCCAGGTGCCATTTACCGATGCACATGGTGGCGTAGCCCTGCTCCTTTAATACCTCGGCAATGGTGACCTCGTCGGGGTTGAGGCCCTTGCGGGCGGCGGGGAAGAGCACGCACAGGTTCTTTTCATCCACGTGCATGTTGACCCGGCGCGGATAACAGCCGGTCATGAGGCTGGACCGCGAGGGCGTGCAGACTGAGCAGGTGGAATAAAAGTCGGTAAGCCGCATGCCTTCCCCGGCCATCTGGTCGAGCACCGGGGTGGCATGGGTCTTGGAGCCGAATGGACCGATGTCCGCGTAACCAAGGTCGTCACAGAAGACCACGATGATGTTTGGCTTCTGTTCAGCGGCCTGCGCAAAGGGCGAGGACAGCAGGCAGGCGAGCAGGCAGGGGAAGATTTGTTTTTTCATATGCGATGAAGTTCCAGGCGATGTCCTTGTGGGAACGGTTGTGGGAACGGTTGTGGGAACGGTTGTGGGAACGGTTGTGGGAACGGTTGTGGGAACGGTTGTGGGGACAGGTCTTGGGGTCGGGAGGCTGATCGCTTGGGGGACTGGGAGCGATCTGACCGGGGGCCGGGCAGGTTACTCGTAGCGCCACTTCATGATCCAGGGATCTTCCGTCCGTTTCTGCATGGCCTTGAGTTTGTCCTGATAGGCGATGAGGACCTTGGCGAATTCAGGATCGGCCGCGAGGTTTCGCGTTTCGGAGGGATCGGAAGAGATGTCGTAGAGTTCAAACCGGGGGCGGTTGATGTAGGAATCGACCGTGCGATTCCCGTATCTTGCCTTTGGTCCCGCGGCATACTGGGCCTGCCAGGTGGAAGCGGCCCAGAGATCAGAGGCGAAGGGGTAAGGCTGGCGCCAGGCAATGTTCCAGATGAGCTTGTAGCGGCGGTCCCGGACCACCCGCATGGGATAATACATCTGGATTTCGTGAAAGGTGTGGGAGGCCCCGATCTCGTCCCAGCCCTCAGGATTGATCTCTTCAAGAATGGGAACCCATGAGCGTCCGTGGTAGGCCTTGACCGGCTTGCCGGCATTTTCACCCGGGGGGACCCTGGGGACCTCGACCAGTTGCCCGGGCGCCCGCCGGTTCTTATCGTAGGCACCGGCCAGGTCGAGGATGGAGGGGGTGATGTCCACGTGACTGATCATGGCGTTGTTCACCACGCCGGACTTCCCGGCGTGGGGATGGCGGACGACAAAGGGTACCCGCAAACCCGCTTCATAGACGGTGGTCTTGCCGCCGGGAAAGGCCATGCCGTGGTCGGCGGTGTAGATGAGGACGGTGTTGTCCCACTGCCCGCTCTCTTTCAGGAGGGTCACCAGGTGGCCCAGTCCCTGGTCAATGCGGGAGCAGCTTTGATGATACTGTGCGATCTCTGCGCGGCATTCGGGGGTGTCGGGGAGAAACCCGGGTACTTTCACCTTGCCGGGATCGTAGAAGATTTCCGAGATCCCCTGATGGGCGCCCCGCTTGGGCCTGTTGCCGAAAAGGTCGGGCTTGAACTTCAGCGTGGAAGTGCGGTCGACCCCTCCGCCACGATGAGGATCGGAAGTGCAGAAATAGAGAAAGAAAGGCTGGTCCGATTTTTCTGCGAAGAGGTCGCGGCAGTTGTCCGCCATCATCCGCGCGTTGCGTCCGTTACCGGGCAGGCGCTGTTCGAAGTCGAAGACCGCGACAGGAGCGACATGATACTTCCCGATCTGCGCCGTGCGGTAGCCGGCCTGTTTCATCTGGAGGGGAAGACTGACGGCGGCCACGCCGGGGAAGGAGGCAAACTTGTGGAAGGCGTGGGTGTGGCCATACTGGCCGTTTCGATGGTTGTGTAATCCGGAGAGGATGACCGAGCGACTGGCGGAACAGGAGGCGGTGGTGGCGAAGGCGTGGGTGAAGCGCGTTCCTTCCGCAGCAAGGGCGTCGAGGTGCGGGGTCTGGATGTCGGTGCTCCCATAGCACCCTGCAATGGGGCTCTGGTCGTCGGTGACAAAGAGGATGATGTTGGGCCGGGAAGCGCCGGGCGCGGGAAAGGAGGCAAGGAGCGCAAGGAGCAGGGCGAAAGGGAAGGATCTCATCGTGAGGATGAGTAATCGGCAGGCGGGCGGTTCTTGCGAGGTAATAATTCTCGGCCGGGAATCGGGACCCTACCCGGTTCGAGCGGGGACCGAGAGCTGCCCCCAGGCCTTGGGGTCGCGGTAGCTGACAGTGCCCCCTTTGTCGACCCGGTAACCACAACGCCTGATCAGCTCGTCCCCGGGGGCGAAGTCGTCTCCGGTGGCCACGAGGCGTTCTTTCAGCTTGTCTTCCAGTTCGTCACGCAGGGCGCGGTGCGTGGCCGCGTTGATGAGATTGTGTTGCTGGAAGGGGTCTTCCTGAGTGTCGAAAAGCTCCCAGGGACCCTCAATGGTGCGGGTGTAGCTATAGCGCCTGGTCCGCAGGCCGCGATATTCCCGACCACCCTGGGCCCGGGTCCACTGGCCGAAGGGACTGGGGCAGGTGATCAGGGCGTGGTTGTCCTCAAGCTTGCGCTGGCCGCGGATGACATCGGAAAAATCTTCCCCCTCGACGCTCCCGGGAATCTGCACGCCCGCCAGGTTGAGGAGGGTGGGCATGATGTCCGGCGTGTTGATGGGCGCCTCGAGTCTGCGAGGTTTCACCTTGAGGGAGGAAGGACAGCGCACGAGGAACGGGACGCGGATGGACTCGTCCCAGGGCCGCTGCTTCTTCAGTTGTCCCCGCGAGTGCAACATGTCGCCGTGGTCCGAAGTGTAGACCAGAATGGTGTTCTCCAGCTGACCACTCTCCTTGAGGGCCTCGACAAGCCAGCCGACGCATTCGTCGAGCGCACTGCAGTGGGCGTAGTAGCCGGCGTAGGTGGACTGGGCCTGTTTGCCCAGGTGCGGAGGCACGTTCTGCCTCAGGGTGAGCTTGCGGCTGTCGTAGCGGTCAACCCACCTGGGGGGGGCGGTCCGGTAGGGAGCGTGAGGGGGCCCCCACGAGAGGAAGAGGCCGAATGGTTTTTGGTTCCGGGCAGGCTGGGTCGCGTGGTTCCTGATGTAGGCCACCGCGTCCCTGGTCTGGGCGTAGGCGTCGTAACCCTTCCACTCCTTGGACTCCTGCCCCGTTTTGTCGTAGTAGCGGGACTGGTTGTAGTTGTGCGTGCACTCCAGCACCTTCCAGTAGTCGAAGCCCTGGCGTCGTTCGGGGGGGATGTAAGCTGAACGACCAGTGCCATCGATATGCCACTTCCCGATATAGCCCGTGTCGTAGCCAGCTTCGCCCAGGGCCTGGGCGAAGGAGGTGGCCCTGGTGTTGAGACGGAGATCGTTGAGAAAGAGACCGTGGGAAAGGGGATACTGGCCGGTGAGAAGAGAGGCCCGGTGGGGACAGCAGACTGGAATTCCGGAAACCGCATTGGTGAAATTGACGCTCTGGTCGGCCAGGAGATCGATGTTGGGGGTGCGGACATCGGCGTTGCCCATGTAGCCGTGGTCCATCGTGCGCCACTGGTCGGAGAAGAGGTAGACGATGTTGGGGCGCTTGCCCGGGGTTTGGCCGGATTCTGCGCTGGAGGCCTGGCGGGCCACAGCGAGGGCACCGGCCGAACTGGATAGGAAATGGCGGCGTTTCATTTGCTGAAGAAGGAGGATCTTCCGGGTCGGCTTCGGTGCGCACCCCGGGGAGCCGTTACTTCTTCTTGCTGTTCCGCTCGATCATCTTGATCTTACGGCGAAGTTGGCCCATCTCGACGCGGGTGGTAGAGATCTCGGCGTAGACGGCGTCGGCCTTGTCCCGCCAGTCCTTGGCTTCTTTCAGTTTCTTCTGGTTCACCTTGGGGTCCCCCCCGGCGCCGCCGATCCCCTTGAAGGCCTGGTCCTCGCTGTCGGAGGCTTTCTCCTGAAAGGCCTCCGCTTCCGGTCTGCGCTTGGCAATGAACTGCTCCAGCTCCGCGATCTTGGCCACCATGGCCTGAACCTCCGCGTTGTCTGAAGGGGGGGCAGCAGCGGCCTCAACGGGCTTGGTGGTCTTTGGCTTGGTGGTCTTCGGCTTGGTCGTCTTCGGGCGGGTGGTCTTCGGCTTGGTGGCAGTGGGGCGGGTGGCAGTGGTGGCCGGCAGTCCCGCATTAGCTCGCAAGGCCGCAATGGAGGCCCGCGCGCGTGCGGATTCGAGATTTTTTTCGCGTTCAAGGAGATCCTTGGCCCGGGAGGGATCGTAGCCGAAGCGGGCCTGGAATTCCTCGGGAAGCTCCGAGAACTTGATGCGGGCTGTTCCGTACTCATGGGTGATTTTCACTCCGACCTCGTCCACGCCTTTGATGACCACTTTCTTGTAGGTGCGGCCCCTGCTGGTAGTGAGGGCCGCGTGTTTTTCTCCCTTGGCCGATTCGCGTTCGGCGGCCGCTTTTGCCAGGCGCACCTGTTCTTCCTGCGCGGCCTTGCTGGCGGCTTCTTCGAGGGCCGCCAGTTCTTCCTCGCTGGGCCCGGCATCTTCGCTCTCTTCGGCGGAGGTCTCTTCAGCGGGGGCCTCTTCAGCGGGGGCCTCTTCAGCGGGGGTCTCTTCGGCAGGCGCCGGGTCGGGCGGGGTCTCAGTCTGGGCCACCGCCAGAGCAAGCGAACTCAGGCAGGAAAGGAGAAAGACGAGGGATTTGCACATGCCCTGCGAAGTAAGGCCGGGATGGGGGTGTGTCCAGTTCCAATGCCGGACAGGAACAGGCATTTGTTTGGCGAAATTAATAAGTGCTCCCTTCCGGCATGGAAACTCGTGACGGGTTCCCAAGGACTCATTTCTTCCAGAGTCACCTCATGAGGGCTCTGGCGCTCCCTTTTGACTCGCCACCTGGGTGCCCCGGTGGTGCCCTGAAGAAAGGCGGCCTTTCCGGATGTCTTGCTCATGACCGATCAACCGCGCTTACCCTCCCTCGTGCTGTCATTGGTTCCGGTCGCGGTGGTGATGACGATTCTGGGCCTGGCCATTCCACTGCTGGGGGCCTCGCCGCACCTTCCCCTCATTGCCGGCAGTGTGGTGGTGGTGCTTATTGGTCGGAGACTTGGCTACAACTGGAAGACCCTGCAGGAGGGGATGGTCAAAGGCATCTCCATTGGCCTTCCCTCCATCCTGATCCTGCTTTCGATCGGGATTCTGATTGGAGCCTGGCTGGCGGGCGGGGTTGTTTCTCTGCTCGTTGCCTACGGATTGCGGCTCCTCTCGCCCGAAGTCTTCCTGGTTGCGTGCTGTCTGATCTGCGGGCTGGTTTCGGTGGTCACAGGCAGTTCGTGGACCACCGCGGCAACGATCGGGGTGGCCCTGATCGGAGTGGCGGAAGGCCTGGAGATCTCCAGGGCCATGACGGCTGGCGCGATTGTTTCGGGAGCCTATTTCGGCGACAAGCTCTCCCCGCTTTCCGATACCACCAATCTGGCGGCCGGGGTGGCGGAGGTTCCCCTCTTTGAGCATATCCGCCACATGCTCTGGACCACTGTGCCCAGCATGGTGATCGCCTTGGGGATCTATGCCCTGCTGGGAATGGGAGCCGGGGGCGAGACGAATGACGAGCACATCGGGCTTTTGCTGGAAACCATCGAAGAAAAGTTTCATCTCTCACCGGTGCTGCTTGTGGCTCCTCTCAGCGTGATTGTATGTCTCGTGTTTCGCATGCCGGCCGTGGGCGCCATCCTGGCAGGCGGCGCGGTGGGTGCGGTCCTGGCGTTCACCGTGCAGGGAGAGTCAGCCACCCGGCTCGTGGAGGTGCTGGAAGACGGCTACGAGCTGGAGTCGGGAGTGGCCAGCCTCGACGAACTTCTCTCGGGGGGCGGATTGAAGAGCATGTACTCGACGATCGGGTTGCTCCTTTGCGCGTTATCCTTCGGGGGGTTGATGGAGAGCACGGGGATGCTGCGAGTGATCGTGCAGACCGTCATGCGGTTTGCGATCAATACCGGGCGACTGGTGCTCGCCACCCTGGCGTCCTCGCTTGGAGTCAATCTTCTGGCCGCAGACCAGTACCTCTCCATCATTCTGCCGGGCCGGATGTACAAGGAGGCCTACGATGAGGCCGGACTGGAAGCCAGGAACCTTTCCCGATGTCTCGAGGACGCGGGAACGATGACCTCTCCGCTGATCCCCTGGAACACCTGCGGGGCCACCATGCTGGGAGCGCTCAAGGTGGGTCCGCACCTTTTTGCGCCCTTCGCGTTCTTCAATCTCCTTTGCCCGCTCGTCTCCGTTCTCCTGGGGTTCACCGGCTGGACCATGCATCGACGTCCGGAAGATCCGGAGAGCGGGCAGGGCTGATGGCGGGTGCCGTCTGCGCGGGATCGATTTCTTGCTGGTTGGGAAAGATCCGTGGTGTCACCTTTGGAATAGACCTGCCCCCAGATCCATGGTTCGCGCCCATTCCCCCTTCCTTGTGCTCGGTCTCGTGTGTGGCTTGAGTGAATTGCCTGCCCGGGGCGAAGTGATTCGCGATCCCTACATCCAGCTGACCACCCGCAGTTCGAGTGTCGTGGCCTGGCGGACCAACCAGGCCATTACCCCGATGGTGCGTTACGGCCCGGCCCCGGACAATCTCAACCAGGGTGTGCCGACCGGGGATATTATCATGCGCGTCAGCCCCGAGATGAAGGGGCTGCCGGAGGTGCCCCGGCTGGGGCAGACTACACCGGAGGGCGTCTATCAGTTTGAGGCGACGGTCAGTGGATTGACCGTCGATTCGAAATACTACTACGGGGTGTTTGACGGGGACACCCTTCTTGCGGGAGGAACGGAAGACTCTTTCTTTCACACCCAGCCCCGGGCGGAACCGGGCAGACCGCTGCGCTTCTGGGTGATGGGGGACACGGGGGACGGGGGGATGATTCAGAGGAACGTCTACGATGCCATGAAGGCGTACGTGGCAGCCGACGGGCGGCAGCTCGATGCCTTCGTCCATCTCGGGGACATGGCCTACGACGACGGGATAGACTCCATGTTTCAGGCCAACTTCTTTGATGTCTATGCGGGGACGATCTGCAACACGGTGACCTGGGCCACCATGGGGAACCACGAGGGGCACACCTCGGATGGTACGCTCGGGATCGGCCCTTATTACGACGCCTATGTTCTTCCCATGGACGGGGAAGCCGGAGGGGTCCCATCCGGCAGCGAGGCCTATTACTCCTTTGACTTCGGGCCCATTCACTTCGTCTGTCTCAACAGCCATGACGAGGCCCGGGGAGAGACGGACCGGATGGCGACCTGGCTCCGGCAGGATCTGGCCCAGAACGTCTCGGAGTGGCTTATCGCCTTCTGGCACCACCCTCCCTACTCAAAGGGCTCCCATCACAGCGACGTTGAGGACCAACTGGTAGAGATGCGTGAAGTGATGATGCCGATTCTGGAGGATCACGGGGTTGATATGGTCCTGGCCGGGCATTCGCACATTTACGAGCGCTCCATGCTGCTCGACCGGGCCTACGCCACGCCCACCGATTCCTTCGGGGTGATCCTGGATGATGGGGACGGGAATGCGGACGGAGACGGATCCTATCTCAAGAGTGCTCATCTCCATCCTCACGGGGGGACGGTGGCGGTTGTGTCCGGCCATGGCCACGGTTCGGATTTTTCCTTCGGGCTCTCCCCGGTCCACCGCATTTCCCTCATGGAGGGGGGATCGGTCCTCATGGATCTGGAAGGTGATACCATGAAGGTGACCATGCTGAATGAGGAAGCGGTGGTGCGGGATGAGTTCCAGCTCATCAAGCGCGGGGAAGTGGCGCCCCGGCTCCCCTTGAGCGATCCCTGGAGCCCCTTCGGTCCGGCTATTGTGGCCTCGGAGCGGACCCGCGGGAAAGTGCAGGCCCATCTGATCGCCCAGCCCAATGTCCCGGGCGCCACCGTGCACTACACCCTGGATGGCTCGGAACCCACCCCAGGCAGTCCAGCTTTTGGCGGGCCAATTGACATCGAGGCCCCGACGACAATCAAGGCGCTCAGCGTGTGGAGGGGGGGTGAACGACAGAGCCCGGTGACAACCAGGGAGGTGCAACCGGCCACGCCCGCTTCGCTTCGCTATGTTCGGATTCCACTGCTCCAGGCGGAAGACGATGCGGTGGAATCGGGGCTGGGAATAGTAGATCTTCATTCCTCAACGGTGGGAATCACCTCGCCGGAAGCCAGCTGGTTCGGTCTGCGGTTCCGGGATGTCCGGGTTCCCCGTGATGCCACCATTCTGTCCTCTTTCATCGTGATGAGGCCGGCACTGCTTGGAATGGATCCGGCGGAGTGGACCGTCTACGGGGATCTGAGCAACCCACCCCGGGCCTTC
>Ga0066833_10000390_pt1 | contig 17756 bp, 13 predicted proteins | sample ETNtaG_13_FD_66728 | JGI IMG/M metagenome (GOLD analysis project Ga0066833, IMG submission 66728) | Marine microbial and viral communities from oxygen minimum zone, Eastern Pacific Ocean - ETNP201306PF47B | ecosystem: Environmental > Aquatic > Marine > Oceanic | place: Pacific Ocean: Eastern...
GATCGAAGTGCAGGCGCTTTTTGATGAAGAAGCAAATCTGACAGCCCTTCGTGAAATGATGGGGTGATGGCGGCATCCAAGATAACCTAGAACGGTCTGGCAGATGTGAACGGTGCGGGGAGCCCTATAATCCGACTCCCCGCACCGCTTTCCTCTCACCATCCAGCTTCCCCCCGCAGATTTGCTTTCCAACAAGATTCGTCAAAAGCTAGCAGATTTTCATCGGCAGCATCTTTACGAGAAAGAAATCCGGTCGCTCTCATACAGCGAGACTGAGGAAGGCGTTCGTCTGGATGACGTGATCGCCGGCAAAGAAATGGAGGTCAACGAAGGCAAGTTCCTTCTCTACGAACGGCCGCTGGAATTGCTCGTCTCGAACAGCGATGAGGTCCATTCGGAATACCTTGCTTCCCTCGCATTCTGCAGGCAGCAGACAGAGTTCGAACCGCATCCGGACGTCAGGAGTATCCTCGAGTACGAGCCAGATCGGATCTGCTTTCTCGATATAGAAACAACCGGTCTCGGCACGGGCGCGGCATTTCTCGTCGGCCTGATCACCTGGGATACCGGCAGCCTGACGCTGCGACAATTACTGGCACGGGACTACTCGGAAGAACCGCCGCTGCTGGCCTACCTAGCCGCTCTCTTTGACCGGTACGAGGCGATGGTCTCATTCAACGGGAAGAGCTTTGACCTGCGCTATATTCAGGAACGCCTCATCGCCAACGGCATCCCGTACTTCGTCGAGTTCGACCACCTGGATCTTCTGCACGAAGGGCGGCGTCATTGGAAGCACGAGCTACCAAACTGCCGGCTGCAGACGCTCGAAAAACACATCAGCGGCCGTGAACGAATCGGCGATATTCCCGGTGCCGACATCCCGGACGCCTACCACGATTTCGTGAAGTCCGGTGATGCGCGGCAGATGAAGGAAATCGTTCATCACAACGCGCTGGACCTGATCACCCTGGTCGAAGTGTTGAGCTGCGTGCTGAGGCGGCCGCCCGTGAAGAAAGCGAAAAAGATGAGTACGTAGTTGCTCTCCTTTTCCGTACAGGCGCGGGCCACTATGTGAGTGGAATGCCGAGGCACCTTCAAGGCTTGAACGTTCCTTTGAGTGTTCGCCAACAGCTAAGTTAAGCCATCGCCTTATAGGGTGAGTAGTGATAATACTTCGGCCGCGAATCCAAACGGACGTGGAGCCAGGCGACACCCGCACCCGCTGTATTGAGCCAGATAGGCATCCTGCCAAGCTGACGGGACATCACCTGGCCAACAACCTGCCAGAGTAAATGTGCCTGAGAATCGGAGGCGCCTCTGACGAATGAAGCCAGATGTGCATACACGTGGGAATCAGCTTCGGCTGCAGGAACGACTAAAGTGGCGTCGCGCGAAAGATTCTGGAACGAAACTACACTGGACGCGGCTTTAGCCAGGTGCTCTTTGAAGGAACGAACATCAGGCGCTCGTTTCAAGTGTGGTGAATCAACAAGGACAAACTCAAAGTCACTGTTGGCCGTGAGTTTCTCGACACATGGCGTCTCCCAACGATACGAATCGAAAGGAGAATCACGAAGTATGGAAAGGAAGTGATCTCTGAACTGGCTGCTGCTCTGCCAATGCTGGAATACTTCGGCAAAGGATAATGGCCGGCCTTCAAGGTAAAGCGATACCTTCTGAATCCTGTCGTCTGTGGTGATGCTGTGGGAGAAGGTCATGCTGAGACATCCACAGAATCACTCTGTCTCCGCATCGCGGTCATCGGTCTCGTGCTCCATCTTCCACCCGGGAAGTGTCACAGACTCCTGCGGCTCGACCATCGCTCCGTAGAGATCCGGCCGCCTGGCTTTGAGGTATCGCTGGCCTGACGAATTGGCAATCTTTTCGGGAGTGCACAGGCCGACAACGACATCATCTTCGAGCGCGTGGCTCTCGGCGATCACCTCACCATATGGATCGAGAACCATCGCCAGACCGGGCTTGACCGTGTCGTAATCCCATCCAACCGGATTCGAGAATACAGCGTAAATGCCGTTTTCGTAGGCCCGGGCCGGAAGCCAGCGCATCAGCCAGCCTCGTCCTTTGGGGCCAAGAAACTCCTGCTGCAAGCTCACCGGATCGCGATGGCGATTGTCCCAGAATTCTTTTGGCACAATGCCACGCCCGGGCATGGCTGACGGAAGACAACAGGTGACGTGCGGCATGAAGATAATCTCCGCTCCCATCATTGCGGTGATGCGTGGATTCTCGACGAGATTGTTGTCGTAACAGATCAGCATCCCCATCCTGCAGCCAAGAAGATCGAAGACGGTATAGCCCTGGCCCGGGCTTAGATGTGGATTGACGAATGGGTGCAGTTTGCGGTGCCGCGCAACGAACTCGTCACCGGAGACAGCGACATAAGTGTTATAAACATTGTCCTCCGCATCGCGCTCGACAAGGCCCGCCATAACCACGATGCCGTACTGTTTCGAGATACGCATCAGCTCTGATACGGAATCACCATCCGGCACGGGCTCCGCTATCTCCAACAGCTCTTCTTTCGAAAGGGGTTGAATCCATGTGTAGCCCGGGATGCATCCCTCATGAAAGCTGACAATCTCCGCGTCCTGCTCAACAGCAATTCTGGTGAGAGTTTCGACTCGGGAAAGATTGTAGGCATTGTCGTTATCACGATTCTCAAATTGGGCGGTGGCTATTCGGATGTCTCTCATAGAATCAGGGCAAGCGAATCAGCGGGAAAGCGAATTGGAAGCAAACGAATGGTGTTTCGTTGTTTGCGGTGAATCGACGTAAAGCTTATAGCCAAGCCCCTGTCCGCGAGCAAAAAACCTCGGGCAAAAAACCTCGACATTGCTGTCGGCGTACATGCTCGGGAATCTGGATTCTGGATTCTGGATTCTGGATTCTAGAATCTTGAATCTGAATTCAGGAATCGGGATTCTGGATTCACCAACACTCCATCATTCCACTCTTAAATAACCTCATCCCTATGAAACCTAACCTCCTCTACATTCATTCCGATCAGCACAGTCCATCCGTCCTTGGTTGTTACGGCGATCCTGTCGTTCAGACGCCGCACCTGGATTCTATCGCTGCACGTGGCATTGTGTTCGAGAACGTGTATTGCCCGTCCCCCATCTGTGTGCCCTCACGGATGGCGATGCTGGCCGGGCGGCATCCTCATGAACTCGAGGTCTGGACGAACGACCAGATTCTGGATTCCAGTATCCCTACGCTGGCTCACGCAATGGGAGCGGGCGGTTATCAGCCGGTTCTGATTGGGCGTATGCACTCAAACGGGCCTGATCAACTACACGGGTACACCGACCGGCCGGTGGGCGATCATGGTCCAAATCATGTGGGTGGTTCCGGAGTAACTCACGGCATCCTGGCGGGCACGGCCGGTCCCGGGCGCGTGAGCCTGGAAAAATCCGGGCCGGGGCAGAGCGCCTACGAAGTCCACGATGACTGGGTGACTGCGGCGGCAGTGGACTACCTGAATCAGGCTGGGCTTCAGAAACGATCCGGTTTCGAGCCTGAGCCATTCTCGCTTAGCGTCGGGTTCATGTTGCCGCATCAGCCCTTTGTCGCGCGGCGTGAGGATTACCAGATGTACGAAGGGAGAATTGCACGGCCAAGAATTGAAACGCCTTACTCCGATGACCTTCACCCTTACTTCAAAAGCTGGCGCGAGCAGTGCGGGATCATCGAAGTCGATGACGAAGAGATGATGCGTTCCCGTACTGCGTACTACGGGTTGGTCACCGCGATGGATCGGATGATCGGTAAGATTCTCCGGGCGCTGAAAGAGAACAACCTGATCGACAACACACTCATCATTTACATGTCGGATCACGGAGAGCAGATCGGCGAGCATGGGCTTTGGTGGAAACAAACATTTTATGAGAACTCTGCCGGCATCCCGGCGATCATCTCATGGCCGGGCGTCCTGCCGGAGGGAGAGCGCTGCAGACGGGTGGCCAGTTCTCTCGACTTCAATGCAACCATGCTTGACGCGCTCGAAGCGCCGCCATTGCCGAATTCCGACGGCCGCAGCCTGCTGCCACTGTTGAAGGGCGAAGACGACTCGTGGGAAGATGTCGCCTTCTCCGAGTACTGCACCAACCTGGGCTGTCTGCATCGCATGGTCCGCCAGGACGAATGGAAACTCAATTACTATCACGGACAGCCAACGCAGCTATTCAATCTCGAAGAAGATCCAGATGAACTCATCGACAGGTCAGACGATCCTGCGTGCTCGGAAATCGTCAACGAGCTCACGGCAGAGGTTCTCGATGGCTGGAACCCTCAAGAGATTCAGAGGAAGTTGGAGGAGAGGAGTAATGACAAAGGCATCCTTACTGCGTGGGCGAAGAACACACAGCCGGAAGATCGGTATCGCTGGCAGTTGAAACCCGAGATGAATTTTCTGGATGAGTCGTAGCGAGGGAACACGCGCATCCCACTGTTTGGGCATCACGCTGTATTCCGCATGCCTCCCAGAGGCGGAGCCGCGTTCCATCTGCAAACATTACTGTTGACTCCGTCTGCAGCCTGGAATCACATTCACCCAATGACCAGGATCACCATTCATCCGATACTCCCCTGGCGGTCGCCTCTTTACTTTTGGCTCTGCTGTATAACCGCTGCGTGCTTCGCTTTGGGAGCATCGGCCGAAGGACCGGAAGCAAGGCCAGTCTCGATCTTCATTCCAGGAACGCAGGGATCCAGGATGTACCATCCACCTTCCGGAAAGATGGTGTGGGGGCGGCTCGTGGACCTTTTTTTTAGAACTGACAGGAAAGACGATCTGAATCTGCCGGTCGCGGCGCATCCAATGCTGGCGACAGACACGTTGAGACCGTGCGGGTTGCTCCATGGCATCAAGGTCATTCCGAAAATCTACACCTACGATCTTTACGGCGGCCTGATGAAGTCCCTCGTGGACGCGGGGATCGTCGGCGGCGACATCCGCAATCCAAAGCCGGGAGAGACGCTCTACGCATTTGATTACGACTGGCGCAAGGACAACGTCCTGCATGCTTCGGATCTTCTGACGCTGCTGGATGGCATTCGCACCGCGCACGGGAAACCGGATCTGCTTTTCAACGTGGTCTGCCACAGCAACGGAGGTCATATCGCGCGCTACCTCGTGAAGTATGGGCGAGAGGATGTTGTGGATGAAATCGTGAAGGGCAGTACGGCCAGGCCCAATTATTCCGGAGCGGCTTACATTCATCGCGTCATCCTGATTGCGAACGCCTACGGCGGCGCGCTGAACAGTTTGCCCGCGTTCGTCCGGGGCATCAGCCGGGCATCGTTCGGTCGCCGATACGATGCAGATCTGATTGCATCGATGCCCGGTCTTTACTGCGAGCTCCCTTTCTACAAACCCAGACCGTTTGTCACCGAAGACGGCACACGGCTCGACCTCGACATTTACGATGTGAAAACGTGGCGTGAGAACGAATGGGGAATTTTCAATCCTCGCCGGCCGAGCGGACGAGTAGTTCGGGCCCTTCGCGATCGCTTCAGCCTTCGGCAGTGCTTTACTAAAAGCTCGGAAGAAAAGACCGATAGTTTCAGGATGCAGCAAGCACTTTTTTTTGAGTCGTGCCTCAACAGAGCCGTCGCCTTCCACACCGCGCTTCGGCAGACCGGCCAGCCCCCCGGCCATTTGGAGTACTTTGCTTTTCATTCCAGAACGACACCGACCGTCTCGGACATTCCGGTCAGACGCTACGGCAAGACCTGGCAGCCCATCTTCAGGGTCGTTCAGAACCGCCGTTTCAAAGTTCCCAACGCAGAGCGCTACAAGAAGCCAGGAGATGAATACATGACCACCGACAGCCAGGATTCTCTGCCCGACGACGAGCGCGCCATCCTGAAAGAGACGATCTACCTCGACGGCGTGCACCGCTTGCTTCTCCGCCTTCCCAAATTGCGGCGGAAACTGGTCGAATTAATCACAGAAGCTCAGTAGAGCTATTCAATTCTCTTCCCCGACTTTCGTGTCTCTGCTATGCCTGCCCACGCGCGGCGGGCTCCCGATTTCAAGTTAATGATTCTGGCATTATCCTGATCGGTCAGTGCCAGCAGAATTCTCAGGGCACATCAGCCGTTAACCATCAACCATCAACCATTTCCTTCTTCCCACCGTGTCCGTTGAAATAAGACTTGAGGCTATCACCCATCACTACGGAGAAGCGGACAGCGGGGTCGAGGCCCTTCATGAAGTCGAGCTTCAGATCGCAGCCGGAGAATTCGCCGCGCTGATGGGACCAAGCGGGTGCGGTAAGACGACTCTGCTGAATCTGATTGGCGGTATGGATCGTCCCGCCCGTGGAGGGATTCTCGTCGATGGAGAAGACATCACTCGGTATTCCGATGAAGCTCTGACGGAATATCGTCGCGACCGTATCGGTTTCATTTTTCAGTTTTTCAATCTTCTGCCGACCCTGTCGATTATCGAAAACGTTGAGATGCCGCTGCTGCTGGCAGGAAAGCACGGCAGCGAAGTCCGGCTGCGAGCCGGGCAGTTACTGGAACAGGTTGGGCTCGGCGATCGAGTCGACGATTACCCGCACCAGTTCTCAGGGGGCCAGATGCAACGGGTCGCCATCGCCCGCGCGCTTGTTCACGAGCCCCGGATCATTCTCGCAGACGAACCGACAGGTAACCTCGATACCGCCAACGGGCAGACGATCCTCGGACTGCTGCAGAGCCTTTCTCAACGGCACGGCACCACAGTCCTGATGGCCACCCACAACACCGAAGCGGCCGGAGTAGCAGGCAGAACCATTGAAATGAGGGACGGCAGCGTAGTGAGTAGTTCGTGATACGTAATACGTAATGAGTAATGCGTAATGAGTAAGTGCCGGCTTGGAGTGCCGGTGTTGTTTAAGCGGCGGTTCGGGCTTGGGATGATACTCGATGCTCGATGCTGGATGCTGGTAATGCCGGTGTTGTTTAAGCGGCGGTTCGGGCTTGGGATGATGCTGGATACTCGATGCTCGATGCTGGCATGATCGTTTCAGGATGCCGGCTTCCACAGCATCGGGCCTCACGACCAGGGACCTGTGCTACCATGGACCGCACGCGCCACAAGAACTTCCACGCACAGACTTACTCATTACTCATTACTCATTACGCATTACGCATTACGCCCCATGCCTTTCCGCATCATTTTCCGCGCCCTTGTCTGGCGACACCTCAAGAACGACTGGGTTCGTACCCTTATCACGCTGCTTGGTGTGATGCTTGGTGTCTCGGTCGTGGTGGCCATCCGCCTGGCGAATATGAGTGTGCTGGGATCGTTCAGCGATTCTGTTGAGCGCGTTGCAGGGCGGGCGAACCTTCAGATTCGCGGCGATGGGTTTCCGTTCGACGAAGTGCTGCTCGCCGATATTGAGTGGGTATTCCCGCATGCGGAGGTGAGCCCAGCGGTCACCGGCACGATTGTGCTGAACGACCGCCGGGAAGAGCTTGTCGAAGTGCTCGGTGTGGATCTGTTTCATGACCAGCGGACCCGTGACTATAGATTGCTCCAGGCCACGAAGAAGGAGAGACAGGATGAGGTTTCCCACTTTCTCTCCATTCTTACCGAGCGTGACAGCATCATTCTTACCGAAAAATTCGCGAAACGCGCCGGCATCGAGGCCGGATCGAGCATTGATGTCCTTGCCGAAGATCGGCTGGTGAAACTGAAAGTCATGGACCTCATTGCAGACGACGGGCTGGGGCTGGTCATGTCCGGCAATATAGCCCTGATGGACATCGCGGCCGCGCAGTGGCTGTTTCAGAAAATCGGCAAACTCGACCGCATCGATCTGGTCGTTCAGGACAAGCAGCAGATTACAGAGATTCAAAGCCGGCTGGAAGAACAGTTGCCTGGATTCGTAACTGTCGAACCTCCTTCCAGTCGTACGAAGCAGGTCGAGAAAATGGTCGGCGCGTACCAGCTCAATCTCACCGCACTGAGTTGGATCGCGCTCTTTGTCGGCGTCTTCCTCGTTTACAACACCGTTTCCATCGCGGTCATCCGCAGGCGTCGCGAGATTGGAATCAGCCGCGCACTCGGCGCGCCGAGGTCTGGGGTAGCCTGGGCCTTCGGTATCGAGTCGGCCGCACTTGGCGCGATTGGTTCGGCCTTTGGTATTCCTGCTGGCTGGTTTCTTGCGGTCAGCTCGGTCGATGTGGCAGCGAAGACGGCCTCTTCCTTTTACGAAAGGGTCGTAGTCGAAAATCCGGCATTGGATGCCACCACCCTGGTGCTGGGTCTGGCGACCGGGCTTGGGCTCTCACTTCTCGCGGGGATTTTGCCGGTCCGAGAGGCGATGAATGTGCCACCTGCCGAGGCCACCCGCACGGGGACCTGGGATGGACGCCGACGCTCGCAGGCATGGCCATATTTTGGCGTTGGCCTGGTCCTGCTGTCGCTTTCGTGGATCGCCGCACTGCAGCCGCCATTCGGCCGCAAGCCTGTTTTCGGCTTTCTTTCGGCGTTTCTCATCATTCTTGGGTTCTCATTTCTCGCTCCTATCTGCATTCAATTCATACAGCTTATTTCCCGCAAAACGATGTCGTCCCTGTTCGGTTCGCCCGGCCGTATTGCTTCGGCCAATCTTTCCAGCGCGCTCGGGCGGACAGCGATTACCGTGGCCGCTCTAATGATTGGGCTCTCCATGACGATCGGGATGGGGATCATGATCGAGAGCTTCCGCAATACGGTGGACATCTGGGTCGGTCAGACTGCCCGTTCCGATCTCTGGATCAAGGCCGCCTCTTCCCACCGCTTAGAGGGCCGGATCAGTAAAAAGACGATAGACCGAATCGGGGCAGTCAAAGGAGTCAAGGAACTCGACCCCTATCGCGAAATCCACACCACCTATAACAGCAGCCCGGTGATCCTCGGCGCAGGCAGGTTCAAGATCGCTGCCGAGTATTCTCTCCTGCCGATGAAGGAGGGGGGCAAAACCGACGAAGCATTATTGAACTCAATGCAGAACGACGGCTGCATCGTTTCTGAAAGCTTTGCCACCTACCATCAGGTCAAGACCGGCGACACACTCCAGTTGCCGACGCCGGCCGGTGAGCTGTCGCTCCTGGTCACGGGCGTCTATTACGAATACTCCAATGACCGTGGCTATATCATCATTGACCGGAAACAGTTCATTGAGCGATTCGGTGACCCGTCGGCCAACGTGGTCTCCGTCTATCTCGAGCCCGGCGAGGATCTGATGAATGTCCGGCAGCGCATCATGAACGAGGTCGGAAAGGACAACCCGATCGTGGTGCGCACCATGGCGATGCTGAGAGAGGACGTACTGAAGATCTTTGACCGAACGTTCGGTGTGACCCGGGCTCTGCAGCTCATAGCGATCGTCGTCGCCGTGCTGGGCATCGTGAATACCCAAGTCGCCCTCGTCTTTGAACGCCGCCGTGAATTCGCCGTGCTCCGCTACCTCGGCGCGGCTGGCCGACAGATTCGGCAGATGGTGATCCTGGAGTCCGGCCTGCTCGGCATCGTGGGTATCGTTCTCGGCGTGCTGGCCGGCATCGCCCTCGCCGCCGTCCTGATTCTGGTGATCAATAAACAGTCCTTCGGCTGGACTATTCAGGCCCATTTCCCCGGCGGGTACGTGCTGTGCACTTCACTGCTGGTGCTGCTCTCAACAATGATCGCAGGTATCTATCCGGCTAAGCTGGCATCGCAGGTGAACGCGTCTGAAGCGTTAAGGGCGGAGTGAGGGGATGGTGAATGGTGAATTGTGAATGGTTGAGGCGGATGCTCGATGATCAACCTCATCGGCACACGATAGGCGCGCCGGGAACCAACTCGTCTACACGAATGTCTATCAGTTTCTGACGCGTCGCTATTTCTCCTTCGACGCTGTGCCAGCCCTGAATCGCCTTCGCGTCAAGGGGCGAAGCGTCGTGCAGGCCATGCCGATCACACCGCTGAAACGTTCATTGCGCAGTGCTCTGCGTCCGGCCTATGCCAGAACTCCGCCGCTCGAAGTGATCGGGTTCCGGTTGGCGGAGAAGTAACTTGCGTCAACGGTCGGGTCTCCGAGTAAGTCGATCCCGGTCATCATCCGCGCGATCAGGGCGCCCATCGCCGGACCAAGCTTGAAGCCGTGACCGGAAAAGCCGTTGGCGACAAAATAGCCCTTCGGGCCCATCGCGTCGATGATAGGATGCCGGTCCCCGATGTTCACAGCATAGAGAGCGGCGTATCCGTGTACCGAGCCGCGGCTCTTCATCGGAAGACGGTGGTGAAGCTTGTGCATGGTGCGCTCGCGAAACTCGAGCGAAGCATCGGCGTCGAAGTTGTCTGGGTCTTCGATTTCTTCGGTTTCATCTTCCAACGCGGTGGAGCCGGCGATCAACTGCGTTCCATTGGCTTCCGGCCGCGCGTAAATCTGGTCCGCGGTGCTGGCGAACACGGGTATTTCACCGGTCACTTCCGCTGGCCGGTCGCGCGACGCGATCTGAACACGGACCGGTGCCAGTTTCATGGGCAGCTCCACGCCCACCATTTCGTTGAGCCGGTGGCACCAGGGGCCGCTTGCGTTGAGCAACAGTTTGCTGCTGAAGCTCTCACCGTTGGCACAGGTGACGGTGTGGCTCCCGGGCGAAGATTGAATCCCGGTGACCTGATGCCGGACAAACAACGCGACCCCCTTGTTAATCCCGGCCTGAATCAAGTCTTCCGTAGTGCCCTGCGGGTCGGCGTATCCTCCTTTGGTCTCCACCAGGAGCGACTGCGGATCAACACAGTCATGCTCGGCGCCGGACATGTCAAGTCCGTGGGTGCAAAGGTTGAGAGAAGGATACCGCGTACGTACATCTTCGACGGGCAACATGCCGCCTGCTACGCCGACCTGCTCGAAATGGCGGACATAGATGGACTGATCTTCACCTTCATCGCCCGTCAACCACACAACTCCGACCGGTGAGAATCCGGATCGGTCCTCGGTAAGCTCCAGACGATCGCACCAGTTGTGAAACATCTGAACGCCCCAGTACGCCAGTTGCACGAGCTCGACATTAGCGTAGCGCTGGCGCACCACCGCGGAAGACTGCCCCGTTGAGCCCGCGGCGACTTGAGCCCCCTTCTCGAGGATGGCGACCTTCAGGCCGCGCCTGGCCAGTTGGAATGCCGTAGATGCACCCATGATTCCCGCCCCGACGATGATGGCGTCATATGTCTTGTCAGCCATGTGAAATGCTGCCTGTGTAAGATGACAGAGTAGTAAGAACTCTTTCGAGGCACGAGTAACGGCACATTTTAGACTTTTCCAGGCTCTTCGAGAACCGGACAGTACGACCACCCGTTTCCTTCAAAACTTCACCGTCTCCCTCGCCTTGGCGTAGCCGGCGTTCCCCTCTGGACCGCCGCAGATTGTCCATTCTTGACCGTTGACGATACCGGTACCATAGCCGCAGATTTCAACTGTCGAAGGGACGCGCTCGTAAATCAGTTTGAGCAACTCTCTGGCGTTCCTTGTGTCGCCCGGCATGAGGCCGAGCTTCTGAAATAGATCGAGGTCTTTCTTGTAATCCCGGATGAGCCCGCACGAATGGACGCAGCGTGTCGTATCGGGATGAAAGCCGTCGCAGCAATAGCAGGCTTCGCAGTTGCCCTCGACCAGCATGATCTCGAGGTCTGGGTCGGAACAGATTCGGCGGTAGATCTCATCGAGGGTGTCGTTGCTCCGTTCGCCCTCACCACCCGTGCTTCCTGCCCAGCAGCTCATGCACATGAGGTGATGGGGCCGCATGCAGATCACGGGGTCGTTGCGGATGCGCTCGACGCTCTTTCGCCGGGATTCGGCTTTGTCTTCGGCCGTCCGGTCAAACACGATCTCTTCCCAACCCCTGGCACGGACACTTTCGTACGCTCCGCTGCGGGCAAGCTCGCACCCTTCCCAGTTGGGTGTGTCGTAAGAACAGATACCGTCGGGACTTTCGATGCGCTGCAGGAGCAGTTCGTAGAGGTAGCGTGCACGGCGCGTGTCGCCCGGTGCGAGGCCGAGGTGTTGAAACACGTCGAGATCGCGTTTGCGGTCGAAAACGACCTCGCTTTTCGTCTTCCTGTAATCGTCAGTAGTAATCGTGGTGAAGTGTGGGATGCGGTCGGCATCAGACGTGAGCCGAATGGAAACCGTTGGGTCGGCCTTCACGCGATCGAGAATCGCCTGCGCACATTCCTTATTGTCGAACAGCGGGCAGTCAGCGCCGCCGCGCACGCAGACCGTGCCGAGTAACTGGCGCGCGGGGATCGTGATCGCTGCGTCGTCGGAAAGGCCGTCATTGAGCATCTTGTCAGGGCAGGACACGTTATGATTTATCGACAGGGACGAATGATGAACCGCAAAGCCGGCACGAAATGCATCATCGGGGGACAGGAATCTGACCCGTGTATTCACAGGTTGGAAACTACGTTGGCGGCGACGGCAACGATGTCGTAGGCCGAGACGAGGGCAATTTTACGGAATTGAATGGCAATTTTCAGGGGCAAAGCCACGGGACGTTTGCCTAGCCCAGCCCAACGGGCTGGGTTTTCGGGCAGATCATCCTTAGGGGCAACGCCCCGGTCAATTGCCCCAATGAATGGCCTCCTTATAAATGGCCGGGGCGTTGCCCCTCATCAAATATCTGTACCATTCACCCAGCCCGTTGGGCTGGGCTAGGCAAACAGCCCGGGGCTTCGCCCCTGAAATCCGTCAAAACGACTCCGTCTTGGAGGACCAGGTTCGCACTGTCAACAGTAAATCTTCGCTGCCGTCTTCCCGTTAATCCACTCCTGATCATCCTTTGTGAAAAACGAAAACGGTCCTTCGACAAGGGCGGCTTCGTTTCCAGGATTGAAAGGAAACTCGGAGCTGCCGATGAGCCGCTGTGCGCCGAACGTTTCGTAAACGGCCTTCACATACGGCAGAACGTCATCGTAGGGCCAGCCCTTCTTCGAGATGCCTTCTACGCCGGTAGGTTTGACATAAACATTCGGGCAGGAGCTCAGCTTCAGCAGATTCTGAAAACTGCCATCGACACCTTCATCGAGATTCGGCTCACCCATCAACGCCATGTGATCGATGATGACAGGCACTTCGGGGAACTTATCGAGCATCGGCCGCAGAAACGGTATCTGGCGGCACCATCCAAACCATATGAACGGCACACCGATATCGCGGGCCCTTTCCCATAAAGGAATCTGATGATCTTCACAGAGCCACGACGCGTCTTCCGCCTTGACCGGATAAAGCCGCATGCCCTGAACGCCGTGCTCGCGGTAGAGCCGTTCCAATTCGTCAGCCGCGCCTGGATCAAGCGTGTCAAGAAGCGCGACGCCCTTCAGCCGGTCAGGGAATCGGCCCATGGAATGGCACATGTAGCTGTTGTCGTAACCGTGGTAGAAGCACTGAACGAGAATCGTCATGTCGATGCCGTTCTGATCCATGGATTCGATCAATCGTTCGACGGTGGCTGCACCATCGGGACGGCTGCTGGTCATGCCATCGCTATAGGTAAACGGTGGCGACCCATCGCTCCAGACGTGAACGTGTGAGTCAATGCGCATGGTGAATCCTCAGGATCTAATCTGGTATCTCAACTTGCCGATCATACCTTCCGTATTCTTCTCGAAGCTCCAGCATCAAGAGGTAGTCTTCGATCTTGATGGGCGGGTATACGGAATTGCTCGACATGAAGATATAACCTCCGCCCGGCTTTGCGTGTTTCAGACAGTACAGAGCGCTCTTTCTTATTTTTTCGCGATCACCCGACATAAGCGGGTCCATATCGACATTGCCGCCCAGACAGACTTTATCCCCCACCAGCTTCTTGAACACGGCTATGTCCATCCCTGCAGTGGGGTCAATGGATACGAGCGCGTCGGGTGAACACGCGACGATCTGATCCAGAATGGGCATGATGTTGCCATCGGTGTGTTTGATCACATAAGCGCCGTTCTCCCGGTGACCTGAGACGGTCCGGTGGAGACAAGGCGCGATGAACTCACCAAACATCTTCGGCGAAAGAAAAGGGCCTTTCGTTGTGGCATAGTCGGCCCCCATGAAGATGGCCTCTATTCCAGCATCTATCAGTGGCTTCATGTGTTCGATGGTGTCGTCCGTGGCTCGGTCCAATTCCCGTTTGAACTCATCCGGCTCAGTAAACAGCCTGAGACATGTTTCCTCGAAGCTGTCCGGGTAGCCGTTTCCCTCGCGCCAGAAACGCCACGTTCCGTCGCCATTCTTATGGGTCAGAAGATAAGTCTTATCTACACCCATCCGCACCAGTTCTTTGATGACCGGGATGTCTCCCAGAACGATGGCCGAGTAATCAAGACGTTCTGCAACCTCTATATGCAGCTCAGCATTGTGTTTTATGCCACTCTCCAGCTCTCGTCCTGTTAATCCATCAAGGCCGATAAAGTCCTTTCCTGTCAGCTCCTTCGTCAGACCGAACAGTTCAAATGTTGGGACGATGTCGTCCGGCTGCTGAAGCTCGAGCGCTGCAATGATTCGTTGTCTTGGAGTCATTTCTGTGTTGGGCTATGTACGCTCCACCGTTCGCGGGTGCAGGTTACACCTTGTGAAGTTGAAAGGCGATTTTGGTTTGATGCGACCTTACAGCCACATCCCAACATCTCTTGCTTCGTTGCTTTCAGGAAGTTACTGAGTATTTCCAATGAGTAACAGAATAAATGTCAGGCCCAGCAATCGGTATTGCAGTGTCGTAAAGACTTCGTCTCTTTCATCGAGAAGGGCTCGTAAAGAGATCGAGCGCAGGGAGGGTGTGCACGGGGGATTCGGCATCCTGGATACAGGTCTTCCTGCGGTGAACGAGACCCTGTTCAAAGCCTATGACAACGGCAAGGATCTGATTGTTGCGGTCTGCGCTTTGACCACCTTCAACACATCTGAGAAGGAAAAGCCGGCCGCGAAGGATTCCTTTGAGATGGTGTTTGATCCTCATCACGATCACATCGGCTTTTTCCAGTTCGTGTTCGAGCCGGGCCAGGAAGTGGCGACCTATCATCATCTGCCTTACGAGGAGGCCCACTCAACTTCCTTTCCTGAATTCCGAGTAAAAGGGGTGGAATGGGCCTGTGACCCAGGTGACTGTGCAAGGGAGTGGGGAACGTACGCCGAACAATGGCTCTTTGTCAGACTGGCCGCAGAGGATGTTTTCAGGAACGGTGCGGTATGCGGTTTCAACATCGTACGGAACAATCGCGCTCAACGAGAAGCCTCCTCATGGAACCCGTCTTCAGGGATCGGTTATCAGGACGCCACCGGCCTCGGACATCTCCGCCGTCATCCTCCCGCCGTAGAGCTTAATGACGTTCGTGCATCACTGAATGGCAGCGTTTTGAGTATCGAGTCGAAGCTTAGCAGGCCGGGAAAGGTGACGGCCAGACTCATTGACCCCCGCGGCTCGGAAATTCCACTTTCAATAACCACGTCTGGTAAGAGCTTGCACGGGGAAGCGAAGCTCCACCGCAAGCCACCGGGTCGCTACCGGCTTTACCCACAGCATGGAAAAGCACCGGCCGAGCCGGAATTCATTGCGATCGACCTCGCTCTCGGCAAACGGCCGAAGCCCTTCAAGGTCGGTCTGACCATCGACGTTGTTGATGACCTGTTCCTGGCTCCATACACGCCGGAGTCGTTGCAGGCGGAGATGAACTTGTACGCTTCCTCCGGGCTTAAGCGGATCTACTGGATCGACTACACACCGGCATGGTTGAAGATTCACAAACAGTATCCGGAGCTTGTGAGCAACGCCCGAAAGAGTGAGAAGATCTTCGGCGACCTGCTGCCTGCTGCTGTGACGGCCGCGCACAAAGCCGGAATGGAAATCGTAGGTGTGTACAAACCTTACGATCTGGCGGATCGCCCTGAACCCCGGGAATGCATCATGCAGACGCATCCTGAGTGGTTTCCCGCGCCTCAGTGGCCGGTCACTCAGTTGCGCGTTTATTCTGACCAGCCCATCGATCTGAAAAACAGGCCCGAAGTAAAACTCTGGCTGAGCGACGACAACATTCAATACCGCCGTTATCGGGGCGCATTCTCTCTGAAACTTGGGCGGGAGAAACGCCGTCATCGCCGGTGGACTCCTGCCGGGAACATCGAAGAAGACCAGTCAGACAGGAACTGGTATCTGGAGATCTCGAATCTCAGAATCAGATGCCCTTTCATGGCAGTCGAGATCGAGGGTGGACAGAATCTGACGCACCGTGCCCACTCTCTACTGGCAGCCTGGGATTCAGGCGCAAATCTCATCTCAGCCTTGCCATCTTCCGGCGGCAGCAGAAAGGGCGGGTTCATGTTCTGGACGGAATGGCCCACCTGGCGAAATCGAACACCGAGGCTGCTCGAGCGCACGACCTGGGGAACGGGCACACACGGCGTTTCCTTCCTCCCGCCCCCTTCTCCCACGGGTCTCCTCGAGCCTTCCTATTCCGAAGTGCGAGCAGAATGGCTGCGACGAGTCAAGAGAATTGTCGATGCCGGCGCGGACGGGGTCGACATCCGGACCCTCTGTCATCACAACGGTGTCACGGATTACATGGCGGTTGCCTTCGCCGAGCCGGTCCGCTCTGCCTTCAGAAAAGCCCATGGCAGGGAAGTGACCCCTTCGTGGGAGGACTGCGAGCGGGTGCGCCAACTGCGTGGAGATTTCTATACGGAGTTCATGCGCCAGGGCAGTGAGATCGCTCATAGCAGAGGCAAGAAATTCATCGCTCATTTGGAATGCGGCATCGAAATTCCAGAGGGCCACGACCAGCGGATGCAGATGATTCTCGATTGGGAGCAATGGCTGAAAGGAGGCATCCTCGACGAGGTGACCCTGAAATGGTGGACATCCCAGAATCCATGCATTCATGAACGAGTGCTTCCTCTGGCAAAGAAGCTCGGAGTGCCCGTTCACATCATTGATAGAAACTCGTCTCTTGCGACACCCAGAGCAGGAGAACGAGCAGAACGGCTCTGCCTCGACGCGCAGTCCGCGGGCTTCGATGGTCTCGCCTTTTACGAGGCCGCCGATTACAAGTATTGGACTCGGTCAGGATTGCCCGAACAGCAGAACCAGGCAAAGGCAGCCATCCAGAGAGCAACAAAAGCCGTGGAGCAAGACTGATGTGGACCTCAGAACCTTCAGAGACATCGAGTGCTGCACAATGTCCTTTGCGATGGCTCGCCGCCTGCAAGCTGATTGGACTTCTGAGGCGAGAAGCGCGAATTAAACTGCATGGCAGTCGCAGCCAGCCCCAATTGGATCTCAATCATCGCCTCAGCGTCGTCCATCCTTTGAATGAAATATAAACTCGTCGCAGCCAGCCCCAATTGGATCTCAATCATCGCCCTCGTAGCAGTCGGTTTGGGCGTGCTCGCCGTTGGCGCAGTCGTGGTCACAATTATTCTGCGCCATATGCACAAGGGAGATTAGCTACAGAACTCATCTCGTGTGGTGGATTGAAATAGTTACCAATTCGGGAAGAACGACCCCTGTGGGCTCGCCCCACAGGTGAAGGAGGTTGAACAGTTAGAAGCGGACGAGATTATCCAAAGACCCCCGTGAGCTCGCCATATGGTGACGTTGCGTCCTTATTCCATAGCTCGCCTCACGGGTGAATCAGGTTGAAAGGTTAGCTCAAGAGCCAGGGAGGAAACCATTCAACCTGATTCACCTGCCAGGCAAGCTGGCAAGGGGTCTTTCCGTTTCATTCTCCACTT
>Ga0066833_10000391_pt1 | contig 17751 bp, 13 predicted proteins | sample ETNtaG_13_FD_66728 | JGI IMG/M metagenome (GOLD analysis project Ga0066833, IMG submission 66728) | Marine microbial and viral communities from oxygen minimum zone, Eastern Pacific Ocean - ETNP201306PF47B | ecosystem: Environmental > Aquatic > Marine > Oceanic | place: Pacific Ocean: Eastern...
CCGAGATAATCGCCGTGGTCACTGCAGAAAATAATTACGGTGTTTTCCAGCCGGCCTGCTTCTTCAAGTGATTTCAGGATCGTGCCGACCTCATCATCAATCTGCTTCACCAGCGCGGCGTAGTGGGCTCGAGTGTTCTTTTTGTGCGCATCGGTGAAGACCGTGTAATCCACTCCGTTCCAGTCGCCCTTATTGCCTGCGATGTTTGCTTTTCGAAATGGCTCGTCCAGACCGGCGACTTCAGGAATAGGATCGGGCATGTCGTCAGGATCAAACAGGTCCAGATATTTCTGCGTTGGGTCGTACGGACAGTGTGGCCCTGGAAAACCAACCATCATGGCGAGCGGCCGTTCGTCCTCGTAATTCTCAATGAACTCGCATGTCTTTGAGCCAACGAAGTGATCCCATGAATGCTCAAATGGATGCTGATGCACAAAGGCGCCCCGATCTTCCTGGTAACCGTCATGTTCATTACCGTGGAGCTTGCGGAGGCCCTGTGCCTTCAGGTGTTGATGGTAATCATCTTCGACCAGCAACCATCGCTTGTCCTCGCAAATGATGCGATGCTCAAAGCCCAGTGACAGTTCCCATGGAGTGAAGTGCATCTTGCCAATAGAAGCCGTGCAGTAACCTGCGTTACTCAGGAGTTGCGGCCAAGTGTGGATGCCACACTCAGCAAGGTCAGGCCTGAGAAACTGGTGATTGCCAAGAACACCGTTTCTTATCGCGTTGCGGCCGGTCATAAGCAAGCATCGAGCGGGCACGCAAATCGGCGACGGGGAGTACGCGTTTCGAAAGAGAACTCCATGCTCACACAGACTGTCAATGTGAGGAGTGGAGATGAATTCAGCACCGTAACAACTCAGGAAGTCCGCGCGGAGTTGATCCGGCATGATGAAAAGAAGGTTGGGTCTGTCGCTCATGATCCACTACTCCTACGACGCTTTTATGATGGTCAGATAAAGGCAATCAAAGTAAACGGTGAATCTATGCGGTGCAACTGCTGGATTCACCGGCTACTTCGCAGGCCCCGCTATGGCAGCGACCGCGGCCTGTTCTCAATTTTCTTCTATCCGTGGTCTGGCTCGGCATGGGCTGAAGGTATCTCTGATATGTTCCGTATCAGGCGAGAGAACACACACGGCCGCCCGCAGTTGCTCGTGACGATGACCGGATAAGGAACCCGTTTGAAACGAAAGCGATCTGCGATGAGGTTACTGCTATATAGAGGATTCAGAGATCCCACAGTCTCCGATGCCAGGCCGTGCCAATTCGGGGCCGTCCGGGTCGCACCACCGTCCGGCTTGTCAGTCGTTCTAAATGAGCGCGTAACCAGGCAGTTCAGACTCCAGGACAACATGAATGAAAACTACAATCCACTTGCACTTTATGCTTCTGATTTCTGCATCGGTCAGGATTCACGCTGAGCCAGAGGTGAATGCTCCCATTTCACCTGACTTGTTCGGGGGCCTGGTTGATATCGTCACGCCTGGCTATCAGCACTGGAACGCGGAGAGCGGCGACAGGGTTGATCCGACCGGGGATGGAGATGACTTCGACAACAATTTCGGGGAACACAAAGGCCGCCTGGACGTCGTCAAGCTGTCGAGGAAGACCAGGGAATATGCGCAGGGGACAGTGGATGATGAATCCGTGTATGCGGACAGTGCCAGTTCCCTGAGCTGGGTCTTCAAGGTGCCTGGAGGCGGCAAGTATGTCTTCGCGACTCGTTTCTGGCGTGAGCTGCAGGACACGACGAACGTCCAGGTTTCTTATCAGTCGCGTGGGAAGTGGATTGCGCTTCCACTCATTGAGAAAGTGGAGCACTGGGGCGGATTCAGCGATCTGAGTTGTTTCCTTATCGAGGCCCCCAATGGCAGGAAGGAGATCCCGTTCCGTGTGAAGGCTCTATCGGGGCGCGCTCAGATTCATCGCATGCTGTTGGGGAAGATGCGAGATGAGAGTCCATTTGTATCCGACAAGACGCCCGGTTCATCCAAGCATGCATTTCACGTCCGGCGATATCGGCAGGCTTCGTCAGAAAGTTAAGAGCGGGCCTCCGAAGCTGGCTTTTGACTATATGACGCAACAGATCAATTGGTACACGAATACGCTGAATCGGGGCGAGAAAAGCTGGACGCCCAAAGGCGCATCGCATCACGTGCCGCGTTCGATCGCGCAGACCGCTTTCATGTATGTGCTGACCGAACGGCAGGAGTATTTTGATACGGCTCTACGGATGATGCAGACAGTGATGGATTGGGAAGTCAACGAGAATGCCATCGTTGATCAGAAGGGGGCCTACAACATCCTTGGGCGGGGTCGAGTGCTGTCGGCTATGGCCATGGCTTACGACTGGCTCTACGACAAGCTATCGTCCCGCAAGCGCAGACGCATCCGCCGCCACCTTGATGCTGAAGCGAACAGGCTTTTCCTCTACAACGAAACCATCGTCGGCAATTCAAGCAGCAACAATTGGGATCCGTGGATTGGGGCCGGCTATGGGATGGTCGGCATCGCTCTCCGTGACGAACATCGATGGGCCGGCGATTGGATGGCCAGCATGAAACGCATCTTCAGGGTCAATCTGCACCACTCCGGTGAAGACTTCGGCTACTTCAACAGCGGCCTGATCAAATCGCTTGATTTCGGCATCTCCCTCAAGTCGGCCACCGGCGAAGACATCTTTACTGCTGAAAAGGAGCGGCTGAACACGCTCCTTGATTACCGAACGATGCTGCTTGAGCCGCTCGGGAAGAGTTATGCCCAGTTCGGGGATGCCCGCGGGTCGAATGATCCGCTCCTGTCGCTCTGCCTGGCCACGTGCTTTGAGGACCCCCTTGCCCAATGGTTCATCAAACACCGCAGCGCCGGCACGGCGGATCAGATGAAAAGCTGGGCATGGAATCACATGCTCCCGATCGCCGTCGTCACGCTTTATGATCCTCTGATGAAAGAGGCCGGCCCCAATCTGCCGAGGCCGCCTGCTGGTCTCACTTGCTGAAATAGTTGATGCTATAGGCGAGCCATTGACCTGCGCCGATTTTGAACCGGGCGCCTTTTACGGCTTCCACGTGAAATGGAATCGCACCGGTGACCGGCTCATGTTCGTCCTACGCTGGCTTCCTCATGACCCAAGCGAGAAACAGAGATTCTTCGTCATCACGATGATGGCGGACGGCTCGGATATAAGGTGCGCTATCCCCTGGTCGGAGTGGAGCAAAGGTGGGCATCATCCGGATTGGGCGCCCGATGGCGTGACGGTGACCATGAACTTGAACATCCACGGCGAAGGCATGCGGTTTATCTCCGCTCGCCACGACGGCGCCAATCTCAAGCTGCTGGAACCGAACATCCGCGGTTCGGGGCATCCAACCCTCCATCCAAACGGCCGGACCATCGTCACCGATGCCTATCCCAAAGAGCCCGTAGCATCTGGGGACGGTACCGTTCCCATCCGAGTCATCGACATCGAGAAAGGAACGGAAATCAATGCGGTCCGGATGCAGACCGTACCCGCTTACGCCGGCCCGAAGGGAGAGCTCCGCGTTGACCCACACCCGGCCTGGGACAGCAACTATCGGCGAATCGCCTTCAACGGCTTCTTCGGTGGCACGCGTCGCGTGTACGTGGCCGACCTTTCTGAGCTGCTCTGAGTCAGTTCCAATTTGGACCTGGCCAACAACGTCTTGTAGACCTTGCCCACGTGGGCATGGATACGAGGAGCGTTACTCATGGCTCGTTATTGAAGGTGCAGCAGGCTACGCTCTAAGCTGAAGAAAAGAGGACTGGATCTTCTGTCGCCAAATAGCAAATGGAGTCGGATGGAAGAGCCATCGCTGTGAAGAGGGACGCAATAGTCAGTGTCTGCAGAGAGAGATTACACCTCAGTTAAGGAGAAGATTACATGGTCGATATACTACTGACTTTCGATACCGAGGATGTATTCAGCCCTCCGGAACTGGGTAACGACGACAGCATAAAGGAACTCGCAGACATCATGGCTGCTGAGGATCTTTCCGGCTTATTCCTTTTCATCGGTGACAGAGCCGCGCAACTGAAAGAGCGAGGGCGCACAGATGTCATCGAGAGCTTGAAATCTCATGAGGTCGGCCTGCATACGAGAAGCGCACGGCATCCTACCAGTCCAGAGTATGTGGCGGGAAAGAGCTGGGACGAAGGACTGGAATTATCTCTGGCGGATGAAACAGAAGGGGCAAACATCATCAGTGATGTGTTTGAGCAGCCCTGTGCGGCTCTGAGCGCCCACAACGTTTTTGTCACGCCTCATGCGATCTGCTGTGCGGGCATTCTGGATTTGCCTTACGTATATTCCTTCCCCGCAGCCCCTCCCCGATATGGAATCAGTTGGTATGCGGGGGGGATGAATCTGCCCGCAGACAGCCCCACCGAAAAGAACGATCCTTTCCTTGGATTCCTTACCGGGTTCGACAGCAAGTATCATGACGATGAAGCATTTGAAGAGCGGCTCAGGCGACTGGACGATCGCATTGACCGATGCATCGAAACCGACCAGACATTCCTCACCTGCATCATGTACCATCCTCAGAGGGTAAGGTTGTCGCAGTTTATTGATACCTATTTTGCCCCGAACGGCATGAATCTGTCCGAGGAAGAGTGGGGAAGATTCGGGCACCCGGCTCAATACACGGAGTCGCAGGTCGAAGCCAACCTGCGTAATTTCCAGAGGCTCTGCAGCCACATCAGAAAAGACCCCAGGCTTAACCCCGTCACAGCTACGGAACTGAAAAAGCAGTTTGGCCAGCAGGCCCCTTCAATCCAGAGAGACCAGCTCCTTGCCGCGGCGGGGGATATTCATCACCACCGAAGGATCCTCTTTCATCCCACCTTCAGTCCGGCCGAGATTCTGCTCTTCATGTGCCGGGCACTGCTGCATTTTTCTGAACGTGAAAAACTTCCGGAGGAACTATCGCGAGACGATGTCCGGGGCCCGAGACGGAACCTGATCGTCCATCCTGAACGCAAGCAGTGCACATTCAAGGAGCTGACAGTTGAATGTCAGATGTTGGTGGACGAGGTGGGGCAGTCGGGGTATCTGCCCTCTCTGTGGGGGGAAACAGGTCATCGCCTGAGTGTGAATCACATCTATGGCGCGGCCGCTGACAGACTGGTTGAGATTGCCTCGGGAGAAAGCCCCACAGATTTTATATTCCCGAACATGCCTCGATATCCGGACTTGGCCACAGCTATAGGGCAACGCTTTGCATCAGTCGCAGAAGGCAATCTTGTAGATCCAGACCTCAATATTGACGCGCTTTATCTCCACGGAAAATTGCAGGCCTGGAGCCTGAAATCAGCGGTAAAAAATTAGTAGGTCAAGACGGGGCTTTACGGATTTCAGGGGCGAAGCCCCGCCATTTTGCCTAGCCCAGCCCGGCGGGCTGGGAGGTAATGAAGGACAACGAAAGGGGCAACGCCCCGACCATTTGCATTTGCATGACTGACCTGCCGCAAATGGCCGGGGCGTTGCCCCTGAATGACAATCCTTCTCTAAACCCAGCCCGTTGGGCTGGGCTAGGCAAACGACCGAGGCTTCGCCCCTAAACAAGAGGACTCCCATTTCATGAATCCGTAAAAGCTCTCCCGTCTTGATCTACTAGGAACATACGTTTCCACTCAGGAGGTCCGACATCACCTTCATAGACCGTGATCAATAGCGAATCGCCTTCGGGGATCCAAATCACTATAGTTCGCCAGCCCAGTCGAATGGGCCATCAGCCACACTGCGCGGAGAGTATGAAATGACAGCGATGACCACACGAGAAAGATTCCGTCGGATTTACGAACATAAGGAAGCGGATCGGGTTCCCATGTTGGGAGGCCCCTGGGGCACGACCATCGCGCGCTGGCGGCGGGAAGGTCTACCTGAGGATGTCGACTTTGCCGATTACTTCGGTCTCGACCGCGTGACGGGGATCGGCGGGGACATCAGCCCGCGCTTCGAGACCCGCGTGGTCGAAGAGACGGACGATTACGTCATCCGGTTCGATTCGTGGGGCACGACTTCAAAGAACTGGAAGCATGCCAGTTCCACGCCGCACTGGCTCGATCGCACCATCGTTGACAGGGAATCATGGGAGAAGGCCAAGGCCCGCATGATCATGGGCCGGGACCGGATCGATTGGGAACGCCTCAAGGCAAACTATCAGACCTGGCGCGACAACGGCTGGTGGATCCAAGGCGGCTTGTGGTTCGGCTTCGACGTGACCCATGCGCGCGTCGTGGGAACGGAACAACTTCTCATGATGATGACCGATGACCCGGAACTGGTGATCGAGATTTTCAACACCGAGCTCGACTGCAGCCTCCAGTTGCTCCAGTTGATCTGGGACGAGGGATACACCTTCGACGCCATCAGTTGGTGCGACGACATGGGCTACCGCAACGGTACCTTCTTCTCGCTGCCCATGTATCGCGAGATTCTCAAGCCCGTGCAGAAGCGGGCCATCGAATGGGCCCACGAGAAGGGCATCCTCGCGCACCTCCACTCCTGCGGAAACATCAACGAGTTTGTGCCGGAACTGCTGGATATCGGCGTGGACGCGCTCAATCCACTGGAGGTTAAAGCCGGGATGGACCCTGCGCACCTCAAAGCAAACTACGGTGACAGGCTCGTCTTTCACGGCGGGATCAATGCCATGCTGTGGGACGATATCGACCGGATCGAGGCAGAAATACGAAGGCTGCTGCCAATCCTGAAGGAAAGCGGCGGCTACATCTTCCAGGAAGACCATTCCATCCCCGACAGCGTCAGCCTGGAGAACTATCGCCGCATCGTAAAGATCGCCAGGGAGCTTGGAAGTTACAGTTAGCGCATCTTCGTCAGTGCGAGCTTCGGGTAGCACGGATCTCTGCGAACCGTCCACTATCTGAACAGTTCATTTCCCGCAAACCGATTCATATAAAAAGCTTAGATTCTGTCTAAAGCTTAGAGAAACCCTACGATAATACATCAGCTTTGTTCGTCGGCTGGGGAGTTGACGGCATGAAAGTGCCCTTAAATCAGCCATTGCCCAGGCTTCTACCCCTATGCCCACACGCGAAGATATCAGTTTTGTAGCAGCGGCAGTTCTGGATGGCGCCATTCGGCCATCGATGGGTCGCGACCTCCTCTCGTGGAAGGAGTTTGCAGAGACGAACGGCAACCATCTGTCAGTGATGGAGTTAGCAATCGGCTGTGGCTTTATTGACACTGATAAGGCCAAAGCTATCGCAAATACGCCGGCAGGAAACGTCCAGGTCGACCTCAAGAACACGCGGCTCTCACCGAAAAAAGAAACTTCGAAGAGCACAAAAGAGAAATCGCGGTCCAAGCCGGTCTCAAAGAAGATTCCAGGCTACAAGATCACAGGGCGGCTGGCTGCCGGCAGCATGGGGACGGTCTACGTGGCAAAGAATGAAAAGACAGGTGAGAAGGTGGCCATCAAGGTGCTCTCACGGTCGTTGCGCAGCAAGCCGGCAAACCTGCAGCGTTTTTATCGTGAAACGAACATCATGCGGGCCATCAGTCATCCGAATCTGGTCAAAGCCTACGAAGTCGGCGAAACCCAGGGCGGCCAGCCCTACCTCATCATGGAATTCGTGGAGGGACAAAGCCTCGACAAGTATCTTCGTAAGGGTCCGATGAATCAGCAGGAAGCCATCCGAATCGCTCGCGCCATCGGGCAAGGACTGCATCACCTGCACACGAGGGACTTCATCCACCGGGATATCAAGCCGGAGAACATCCTTCTCTCAGAAAAAGGAGAGGTGAAGGTTGCCGATTTCGGCCTGGCAAAGCATCTCGATGACAGCTACATCACGCACACGGAAACAATGATCGGTACCCCGCTCTACATGTCCCCGGAGCAGGCAAGGTCAGAAACCGCCATCGACGTCCGTGCCGACCTGTATTCCCTCGGCTGCAATCTGTTTCACATGGTAACCGGCAAGCCTCCCTATCCCGGGGAGCATCCGCTGACGGTGATGACCAAGCACCTGTACGACAAAGTGCCCTGGGCACAGGACATCAATCGCGACGTCTGCCCGCACCTGAGCCGGGCCATCTACCACATGATGAAAAAGGACAGGGACAAGCGTTACCAAACCTCAAGAGACGTCATTCTGGACCTGGAGCGTGTGGAAGCCGGTGAAGCCCCGCTCAGGCCCAACGATCACCTCAAAGAACGCCGCTCTCGCCTGACAGATACATTGGACAGGCAACAGCAGTTGAGTGAATCCCAAGGCCGCCTGCGTGACTGGTTCTCAAGGCTCGTGCCCGCCTATCATCTGCCCGAGCGGCTGTAGGACTGGTCAGAATCTGTCGCACCCAACAGTCACCAATGCCTCGGCCACCTGGCCGAAAGGCCTCCCTCCCACAGTAAGATCCAGAGCGACTGGCTGCCGCCTACATTGGATGCCATCCGGTATCCGCATACGGAGAGAGATGTCCTTCTGCTCCCTCGGGCCGAGCTCGAATTCTTCGCATTCGCCTTCCCAGCCATCGGGCGCGATTAGTTTTATCGAGGCAGTCGCCGCGTCCGCGAGCGGATTCAATATCCAGCCCTCAAACTCGAAGGTCTCACCCGGTTCGGCCAGGGCATGGTATGGCTTGAGTTTTCCGCCCTGCGATTCCGCTCCGAAGTGTGGCTCATCATCGCCGAGAATCATAAGCGCTTCGTGAACTTCATCAAAAGAATTCGCGCCAGACTCGATGATGGTTTCCCAGTGTTCGTCCGGTCGATAGGGGAGAGTGTGACCGGTTATTACGAGCTCAGGCTTGAAATCTCTGAGGTGTTTCAGTGTCTGTTTGTAGCAGCCGATGTCGAGACCATTTTTGTAAACGTGATTAGTAAACGGCCTGGCCTCGCTGGAGTAGGCGCCTCCGTTCGGATCTCTGAAAAAAATCTGGTCCCCGGTATGCACCACTCGAGTGCCGTCGATCTCGAAACAGATCAGTGTGGCAAAACGAGTGTGCCCTGACATGGGATAAAGCGTGAACGGAATGCCCTCCCATTCGAAGGTCTCTCCTGTCGGTACCTTCGTGATATTCATCGGCTCATGCCAGAGACAGGGCCGGTCGTAACGCATCGGCCTCTCCAGCAGATCAGAGAAGACTCCGGACGCCATGATTTCGGTATCGAATAGACGCTGCAGCATCGGCATGCCATTGACATGATCGTCGTGGAAGTGTGTGACAAGGACGGCATCTATTTTTTCAGCACCGAAAGTCTCACGGAGCCCATCCATGCCATGCAGGAATGGACGCCGATTGGAGAGATGATGCTTGCCGGGCGAGGTATAGCCACGGGTATGGTATCCATAGTCGATCGAGAGGACCTTGCCCGAATCACTGATGACGAAGTGGGTCTGCGCGTTCGCATACTTCGAGCGGTAGAGGTGTGGCAAGACTTCCTCAATGTCATTGGCATCCGGGTCGACACAACCGGCATCGAAATCAGGATTGATTTCTGACAACCGCTTGAGATTTGATCTGAATGCATCGATAGCGCCTTCAACATCATCGATGGTCTCGCCAAGACTCGGAAGCAACAGGTCAAGGTTGGCCTTCAGCAGGCGTCGGCTCGAATGCCATAAATTAAGTGCGCCGGTGAAGTCGTTGTAGTTGTATTGCAGCGGTGCCAAACGCCCCGTTTTCCCATGGCCGCAGATAACCTCGCCGACAAAAGCCAATCGGCGGCCATTAAGCTCCACCACATAGCTGACCGCGCCGCTGGTCACGCCGGGAGTCGGAACAACTTCCCATTCGAGACCGGCGAGGGAACGTCTCTCATAATCCATCATCCAGTCGACCACCGGAATCGGTCGGACTGGCCCGAAGCGATCCCATCTGTTGTCGTAAGAATTCCAAACCTGTCTTTCGCGAAAACACTGGTCTGGATCGACCAGGTAATCCTGATCCCAGTAGGGCCCCAATACGGTAGCGCCTGCTTCTTGCAGTTGAATGGCCCCGTCTGAATGATCGCGAAAGTGATGTGTAAGCAGAACGGTCACATCGCCGGAAGCAACCTCATCCAGATACTTGGCGGCAAGCCCGGTGCCTGCATTGATGATTACCGTTCCATCAGGACCCTGGACTGCATAAATCAAACAACTGTCATTCAGTTGGAACAGACCTTCATCCAGCTCTTGCCAATGGCTCATGATTGGTGTTTTCCGCGTGCAAAAATGCCATCCAGGTTATCGGGCTTCACTCGCCTGATTCTTTTTCCTTTTTCAATTCTCGAATCAGGCTCTCCAGTCGCTCGATGTCATCCCTTGTCGCTACTTTCAATGAATCAAGGGTCGAATGAACCACATCCTCGACCCTTTCCTCCACCGATGATTTGCCGGTATTCACTCGTTCCCGTGCGGCCTGCGCTACCTCCTGGCCCTTTTGTGAGATTTTCTTCAATTGCTCCTGAACGTCGCCAAAAATCCGGGTCACGCGCTCTTCGCCCATGGATGCCGCTATATTGGCCGCCTGGGTCAAGTGACCGAAAATGTCTTTGAAGGACTTGCTTTCCTCTTCCTCGCATTGATGTTCAGTTTCGGCGGCTTCTTCCCTGGTTGGTTCCGCTTCATTGTCCTTTTCTTCTGCTTCGTCCATTTTTAACTCCCCGTTATTTCGCGAAATCGAATCTTTCAAATTTTCTATAGTCGGAGTCCTTTAATTGGGGTGCCAGCACTCGCAGGCTCTCCGTTTGGAAGACATATCTGGAAATCGTCTTCCCCTTTGGCCTCAAGATAATTTTCTCTTCATGCCCGGATGCGCGCACTCTTACACCTTCTTCAATATCCCCCCAGCTCGCCTGTTGGACATGAATGGTCCTGCAATTGAGTGCAGGACGTACTTCATAATGACTTTTCTTTTCATCGATAATAATTAATGGGCTTGTGGAAATTACAGCTCCCCTGGTTACGCCCGTCTGGGTCCGTTGTTTTTCATTCTGCCCCGGCGTCTGTTCCCCCAATTTGAAAATGAATGTGGCGCCGAGAATTCTCCTCCTGGTTGACCCTTTGGGCAGCCCTCCGACATAGCCCCGCTTGTAACCTACGACGGCCAGGTGATCGTCTTTTACTAGCGACGATACAGGTATAATCACATCTTTTACCGCTCGACTGTCAGCCGCCAGGGCGAGGAAGGCGCTCTTTCCTCTCTTTCTGTCAATCTTGATGTGCCCGTGTTCGTTTTTCGCGACGGTAACTTTTCCTCGATAGGTGACTGTTTTGTAGCGCGGCTTGTCGTCTTCCTTTCCCTTGCCAAATCCGTCTTCCGTTCGATTCACTTCAAAGTTGACCACACCACCTCCGCCGCCGGCCTTCATGCGAACGCCCACTTCTTTCTTGCCGAACTGCGGAATGAGGATCACTCCCTCGGCAAATGAAAATGAAAAGGTGAGCCCAAACACAAGAATTGAGTAAAGCATGTTCTTCATATTATGAGTGCCCATTGAGCGAGGCGTGTGTCCCATTTGTTTCACCATTGGTGGGAATTTCGCTGACAAACTTACGCCAGGATCTGTATTTCTCTGATCTGATTTTCACCTTCAGCAGGGGGCTTCGTTTAGGCTTAACAGGTTTCTTGGCCAATCGCATCCCCGCATCCTCCGGGCGCCGGCCTCCTTTCGTAGTATTACAGTTGACGCAGGCCGTGGTTACATTTTCCCATGTCGTCTGACCACCAAGTGATTTGGGTTTTACGTGGTCGAGAGTGAGTTGGCTCATCGGGTATCTTCGGCTGCAATACTGGCACCGACCTTCATCTCTCGCGAAAATATTCCTGCGATTGAACTTGACTGTCTTCTGAGGCAGCTTGTTGTAAACGTTCAGTCGAATGATCCGCGGAATGCAGATCTGCAAACTCGGTGTTCGGGCCCATTCGTCGTAGGGTTCAGGGAACTCGGTCTTCAACTGTGACAGCTCAATCCAACTGACGATGTCGTACGTGGCCAACTGTTCGTCATCGTGAGAAATGACTTCCGCTGCGCCCTTGAAAAGAAGTGTGAATGCGTGACGGGCGGAAATGACGTTGATAGCGGTGTAATACCTGTTGAGGACAAGGACGCTGTTGTCCAGAACCTTTGCCAACATGAGATGAAGTAACCCCTCTTTAGAATGATGATTGAGTATGTCTTGAGACCATTGGCCTGGGAAAATGTCGAGGAATCGTAGCAGAGCCGAAAGGGGATTCAATGCCCGAACGCTGTGCAGAGAATCAGACTCATGCTACTTCGGCTTGTTTCTCATCAAATCCGCGGTCTGCGCAAAAAACTGTGAAAGATATTCTCGAATCGCTTCAGAAAGTTCCACGTCAAGCATCGCGTCCCCCATGAGCTCCAGCCAGCGGTCTCGTTCCGTGATGCCGATGGGGAACGGCATGTGACGCGTCCGAAGCCTTGGGTGCCCCCGTTCTTCGATGTAAGTGGACGGGCCTCCAAAACGGTAGAGAAGAAAATCCCTGAGACGCTGCTCTGCCCCCTCCCAATCATCATCTGGGTACAATGGGCAGATGACATCGTCTGTCTTCACGCGGCTGTAAAATGCTTCGAGCAGGCGACTGATTCCGTCCTGCCCAATGATGCTGTAGATGGTGTGATCCTGTTCTTCCATGTGTCTGGGCCACATTTCACGCTTCCTCAAATGTTGATAACCTGTTGTTCAGATTCTGACCTGAGTAACAGGCACAAACTATGGAACGCTTTGTCGATGAGGCAACTATTTTCGTAAAGGCTGGGAACGGAGGCAACGGATGTGTCAGCTTTCGGCGTGAGAAATACGCGCCCCGCGGTGGGCCGGACGGTGGCAATGGCGGTGACGGAGGGAGCATCATCTTCTTTGCTGACCCGCACGTGGAGACGCTGCTGGATTTCAAATTCCGTCCGAGGAACCATGCCAAAAACGGGCAACCCGGAATGGGAAACGACAAGTTCGGCAGGAATGGGGAAGATATGCGTCTCCATGTGCCGGTGGGCACCATCGTGAAGGCTCGCGATGACGATAACATCCTTCACGATCTCGATACACCGGAGCAAGAGGTCGTCATTGCCCAAGGCGGCAGAGGCGGACGAGGAAACCTGGAATTCAAGCACTCCACGAATCAAGCTCCGCGCGAAGCGGAAGACGGCACGGACGGTGAGGAACGCTGGCTCAAGCTCGAGCTCAAACTTGTCGCCGACGTCGGACTGGTAGGTCTGCCCAATGCTGGGAAATCGACCTTCCTCAGCCGGGTCTCAGCGGCCACGCCGAAAATTGCGGCTTATCCTTTTACTACACTGAAGCCTCAGTTGGGATTGGTCGCAGTCAATGATCAATCGCGTTTCGTTCTTGCGGACCTCCCCGGCCTGATCGAGGGTGCGCATCAGGGCGTCGGTTTGGGCGACCAGTTTCTGCGGCACATTGAACGAACGCGGATTCTTCTGTTTTTGCTCGACACTGGTGGCATGGCTGAAACGCCGCCCTCGGAGGCGTTCAAAGCCCTTCATCACGAGCTCGCCAATTACAGTGAAGAACTCGCTCAGAAGCCCGCACTGGTAGCGGCAAATAAAATGGATCTGACAGACGCAGAAACTGAGCTCGAATTACTGCAGGAGGAACTGCAGATGCCCATCTTCCCGATTTCCGCGGTGACCGGTGAAGGCGTTCGCCCGTTGCTCGAAGCCATTATCCAAGTGCTTGCAGAAGTCAGGGGTGAGCGAGACGTACGATAGTGAGGGTCGATTCCTGTGAAGAATAAACTCGTTATTCCATTCATTGCTGCGCTGGCGAGTCTTAACTCCGGCCATGCGGCAAAGGCTCCTCTCTCAAAAGAGAAACTCAGAGAGCAGTCCACGCACATCGTCCTTGGGAAAGTCACGAAGGTCACATCGAAGAATTCAAAGTCAAAACAAGAAACGAGTTTTGGGATCCACAGGGATCGCGTTTACCAGATATCGATCAAGATCACCGAAGTCCGAAAAGGTGAAGGTGTGAAAGCGGACGAAACGATCGCTGTGGGGGCTTGGCGTCCGGCCGTGCGGATACCGCCTCTGCCCGGTGTGCAGGGCCACGAAGACATTCCCGGCAAAGGAGACAAGGTGGAGGTATTTATGCAGCTCAAGAATCGATCTTTTACGGTCATTGTGCCCAATGGCTTCCGGATTGTTAAGGAGTGAGCCATGATCGTTCTATGCCCTCTCATTTTTTCTCTCGCAGCGGAACCCATCTCTGTCAGCGACGACTTTCAGAATGCGGCCCTGACTGGTTGGCAGAGCCTGAAGCCGGCCTGGAAACATGTGGCTCCGACGAAAACCGACGGTAGACTCCAGCTCGGCGGACCGAGCGACAAGGAATTAGCGGCCTCACGGATCACGTACATTTTCAAGGGCGGTGATTGGTCGGACAGTATGACCGGCGTGACTGTTCAGAAGTTCAAAGGTCACTGGGCGGGGCTCTGCGTGCGCAAGGGGAAAGCTGGCTTCTATGAAGTCTGCATCCACGAACAGGGCGGAATCATGGTGCGCCGCCAGCCACACGCGAGGGTGCTGGCCAGGACGCAGGGCCCTTTCAATGACGGCAAAACTCATCGCCTGGAAGTTGTCACCATTGGACCTTATCTGCGCATTTTTGTGGATGGCAAGCTGCACACCACGATTACGGATAACGATTTCCCCAGCGGCAAGAGCGGGCTGATGGGACATATCGTTCATGCCCACTTTGACGACTACGTGCAAACCCGTGACGTACCCTTAAATCGCGGCCTCTTTGCAGTGCCTTCCGCAAAGACAGATGCCTGGGTCTTTGTGCCGGGCAAGCCGTTCAAGCTGCCCATCGATCTATGGAACGCGACGATTGAAAGGAGAGATGTTGAACTTGTTGTTTACAGAGCCCCCGGCAGCGAATCAGGAGATCCAGGTTCGCCGATTACCAGAAGCAAACTTCAAGCTGCGAAAGGGAAGACGGAGCACATGCTACAGATGCCGGCAATGGTCGAAGGGCTGCATCACCTGGTAGTGCGTCTTGTGGCCAGGGGTTACACGCATTCATCAGAAATGCCCCTCGGCATCTGGGGGCTGCCTGAAGCGGACGAAAGCGTGACTGACCCGTTTTTTCCAGTTGGGGTGTATGACAAGTTCAATCTCGGCGGTGATGCGACTTTTGGTCGAACCTATCTTCACGCCATCTGCCGCGACCTTCGCCGGCATGGTCTGAATACGCTCTTGACCGGCGGCGTCATCAGGAAACCAACGGTCCAACAGCTCGACATCTGCAAACGTTACGGCATTCGGGTGGTCTTGAGGATCGATGCGCCCGCGGAAGACGCTGTCATGAAGCATCCGTCAGTCATCTCCTGCATGTTCGGTGACGAGCCGAAACTCGAGGCCATTGACCACTACCGCAAGCGTTATGAAGAGGTCTACAAAAAGTATCCCAACCTTGCGGTGGTCTCCTGCCTGGTGGGTGAATCCGCCGGCTCCGATGCTCCGAATAATCCCTTCCGAATCTGGTGGCAACTCAAGCCCAGGATAAGGCTCGTGCGCTTTTACCCGTTCCGGAAAAACAATTACGGCCTTCTGAATCCGATTACCTACAAACGCATGATGTCGTTCCCCGCGGCCATGAAGGCTTTTGGCATTTCATTCGAAACTCCCTGGTGGTACGTGGCACAGACCTTCGGTGGAAATGTCACTGAAGAGTCGCCCGACCCGTACTGGCGGAATCCTTCAGGCCCCGAAATCTCGGCCATGGTTCATACCGCTCTTGCTTTCGGAGCGAAGGGCATTCTCTGTTATTCGTATCAGAACGAATCGGTGAAGCGTCCTGCCCTGGTAACCCAGAAGAAGCTGGAAGCGAACGATGAAAAGTATGCCGCGATGTCAAAGATCGCTCGACTGATCTCGAAACACAAAGAGCTGTTACAGAAGCTGAAATTTGGTGGCACGGACGCTCGTTCGAGTCGCTTCGAATTACTCGTCGTTCCGGTGCAGAGCAAAGAAGAGAAATACGTATACCTGATCAATCAGGATACGAGCCGTGCGATTGAATCGAAGATTGAGTTGGCCCGTTCAGAGGCGGAACAGGCGGTGGAGATTTTCAGCGGTGAGAAGAAGGTCTTGAAAGCTGGGCAGCCTTATCCATCCTTTTCAGTGATGTTGCCTCCGGGCAGCGCGCAGGTCTGGCGGCTGAAGGCTAAGGACAAATGAAGCACGGGATACGCCGCATACACGAAAAGAAGAATATGTAATCTTCTCTCTTCCGGGTATTCCGCGGTGCATGTTCCTCTCTGGTTAATTCTTCTGGGCAAGCCACTCGCCCCAATCCTGGAGCGAGTTACCCAGGCCGGCCTCGAAGGCGTATTCGAGGATTTTGGGAAGCATGCGTTTTATTCCGTTGGGGAGATCGTCGCGGGCATTGAAGAGCATGCGGGCGAGCTCGGGGGAGTCCTGTTTGATGACGGCGTAGGTGAACAGGTGTGCATTGGAAAACTTGCGCTGCTCGATGCGCTTCTTGAGCCCGGCGTGGAATTCGGGTGTGGCGTTTCGTATGGCCACGTTGAGGAAGAGGTTTTCCGGGCCCGGCATACCGGAACTGAGGTAACGCTGCACCGTTTCTTCGTTGCGGAAAAACGCGGTGCTCCAGGCGTGTTGTTCCTTTGCATCACGTTCCCCCTTCCAGCATTTGAGGGCAAGATCGAACGTGCGTCCGGCGTCCAGTCTTCCCAGAAGCTCTATTCCGCGCTGCCGGACACGCAGGTCAGGGTCGGCAAGAGCACGGTCGACGGGCTTCGTCGCCTTCTTCACATCGCCGGTTTCCGCCAGGGCGATGAGGCCGCGCAATGCCTGGCTGCGAACGAACCAATTCTTGTGATTGACATGCTCGGCACAGATCTTCTTCGCCTTCATATGTCCCGTGCGGCCGAGAGCCCATAGCGCATCGCCGAGAGCATGGGTATCGGTCTCGTTATCGATCGAGGCGACAAGAGCGTCGCCAGCCTCCTGCAACTGGGCTTTCCCGAGCCCAGAACCTGGAGTGTCGGAACTCCGGCCGCGCATCGCCAATCGTCCAAGCGCTTCCGAGGCCGAACGTCGGACCTCCCAGCGCTTGTGTTTCAGCAATCTGATGAGCGTACCAGACAACTGCCATTCATTGTGGAAGCCCGCGAACCAGGCGCCGGCAGAAACATCCTGCCATTCGTCTGATGCCATCATTTCAGTGGATCGGGTTTGCATCTCTTCCAATCGCGGATCAGCAGGAGGCGGACAGCGGCGGACGAGGATCATCTGCGCGCCGTGGAGCTGGTCCAGGGCCATCTCCACTCGACCGTCCTTAAAGGTGTATTCGAGTGGTGCCAGATCGAAGCCGTCAAAAGCATGGACGCTGTGCGGTCTGGCTGGTTCTTTCAGGCTGATCAGGAGATTCTCGGGGCTGCGCCCGCGCATGTTGTAGAGCACGATGACTGTGCCACTTTCCGTGCTGATGGGCGAGGCGACGATGCACGGCTTGGAGAGGATGAGCTCACGTTCGACGCGGGCCTCGTGCAGGGGAGTGACCAGCGGCTCGCGGGCCCGGTCAGCCCAGATGACCGGGGCGCCACCGATGCGGAAAGCACGCCAGGTATACGCCTGTCCACAGCGATGGCCGAGGTAAACCAGTCTGCCCTTGCCGGCCGGCATCTCCAGCCAGGCCGGGCGCTCGTCCGCGTAGCGGGCACGGACAACGGCGGATTTCGGATACTTGATGGACGAGGGGATG
>Ga0066833_10000408_pt1 | contig 17384 bp, 23 predicted proteins | sample ETNtaG_13_FD_66728 | JGI IMG/M metagenome (GOLD analysis project Ga0066833, IMG submission 66728) | Marine microbial and viral communities from oxygen minimum zone, Eastern Pacific Ocean - ETNP201306PF47B | ecosystem: Environmental > Aquatic > Marine > Oceanic | place: Pacific Ocean: Eastern...
AAAAAAATTTTTTGATACTTATTTTTCAAAAAAGTGACAATTTTGATAGAGTATTTATATTGGAGTGCTTTCAATATGACCTTAGACCATAACTTCTGGTGGTGACTTTTATCATATTTTTCATTATTTTAAATATTTTTGAACTTTATTCCAATAATGGATAGTCGTAGTCTTTTTCATACCTCTAGGACCTCCATTCCAACACCTTGCAATTATCTCAAAAGAATCATTGCTATGTTGATAATTTTTCCATACTAAAAACATCTCAATTGATTTTTCTCTTGACCATCGATCATCCATATCATATCGAATATCACTTTTCATTTTCTTAAGAAATCGATTAACTTCTCTAACCATAACTGGCCTTATTTGCAAGACTCCTATAGATGGACTACTTAAATGTTTATCTCCAATACAACTATCTTTACCTCGACTTTCAACCATAATCATAGCATCTATTAAATTATGAATTGGTTTTGTAGGTATTTCGTCAATAGTATTAATTGGATCGATTGTATCAATAATAATTGATTCTTCTTGAATTGGATCAGAATATGATTCGGAATCACTAGATAATAAAGGTAAAGCAATACATAGGCCTAATATAGATGTTTTCATATAATGTTTTAATGATTATATATTATATGATAAAACTCATTTAAAGTTTCTATATCCCATTAGCTTCTATTTCTTCAATCATTTGGAAATGAATCTTAGCTATTCTATCTCGACCTTCTTCACTTAGAAGTAATCTAGATTCTTCTCTATTTGTCATAAAGAAATTTTCACTAAGGATGGCTGGCATAATTGTTTTTCTAAGAACCCAGAAATTAGCTTCTTTATCTGCATCTCCATCTCTTGTATCTTTTCTCATCTTGTGGTCTGGAAATTCTATCTTAGCTTTTTGATGTAGTATTTCAGCAATCTTATCAGATTTGCTTTCACCAACCGATGTGTAAACTCCCCATCCATGTGCAGATTCTTTAGAAAATCCATTTGCATGAACAGAAACATATATACAAGGCTTACCATCCTTTTGTAATTGTTCTCTATAAATGTCATTAGCAGCATCAGTTCTTTTACGTAAAGAAACATCTTGTTGAGTATCAACTAAGTTGACATAATCAATATTGTTTTCTTTACAAAGATTAACTAATCTATTGACTATAGATCGATTGAATTCACCTTCAAAGAGTTGTGTACCATCTTCCCATTTAGGTGATCGTTTACCGGAGGTTTGATAGACACCGTCTATTATACCACCATGACCATTATCAAAGATCCAAAGATAGTTTGAATCGGTTGACAATGATTTTCCGCAGTGTGGACATGTTTTCATCTTATTATATTTTATTTGTCACCATCCAACAAACTATCAGGTTTCTCAACTTCGGATGCTTTAGACTTCTCCATATTTGTTTCAGCTCTTGCAGTTAGTAAATCATTTAGTAGGTCTTTGAGGTGTGTAGCCATAGTCATTGTTACGTAGATTGAAAAGGTAATGACTAAATCTCCTAGATGATGTGTTATTTGTGTAAGTATAGTACCATATTCTTGTTTGATATGTTCTATAAATTTCTTCTTTTCGGGAGGATCTAAATTTTTATCAAAATTAACTAAATATAATTTGTTTTGAATTGCATTCAATCTAATCATACCATCTCTAACTTCTCCTAATGGTATCTTAACGTCGGTTTCGTTTAAGAAATCTTTGTATGATTTTACATTTTTCATTATCTTTCTTTATTTGTAAACATATCCAGTTCCGGATTTGATGCCATTCTTTTTGGCCCATTTTTTAAGATCTTTAAGTGGTACTGCTACAATGAGTGTACCGTTAAATAAGTATCGACCGGTTTGGTCATCTTCAAATGTTCTTCCATCACCAGGTTTGATATCATCAACGGTTCCATCACCAGAGGTAAAGACAAATTTATCAGCTTTACCGGTTGCTGTGGAATCATAAATCTCGCAGGTCATATCACCACTCTTTAACCATTCATCGTAAAAGTTCCAGTACTTAGATTTTCCAGTTAGTAAGTTTGTACGGCCAATAGATAAGATAGCATAATCCCTTTGCCGAGCTTCGTTTACGAATTCTTTAAATGTATTTACGTTTTTCATATATTATATATTCTTTTAAATATCGGTGTCTTCTTTAGAATGATATTTTGGCATAATCAAACCTCTAACACCTATAATTCCTTTATCATCCCAATACCAATGCTGGCCACCAGTATATCTTGCAACAAGATATGGTTCATATTTTTCTAAGAATTCAGGTGGATTCTTTGAATCACCATACATCTTTGGATTGAACATCACATGACCATTACTACTGGTTTCAACGCTAACACCAACCACTTCATCATCTTCTAATTTTAGTCCTATCGTAAATGGTGCAGCATCTTGCATTAATACATTTACATTATCTTCACCAGGTTTACCACCATAATCAACTCCAAAAATAGATAGAAGAGTAATCTCAGTACCTAATTTACCCATATCAGTTATTGATTCTCTAGCAGACCAACCACTTGTTGCTAAAATGGTTAAGTTAATTGATTTCTTTTTTTTGAGAATTGTCTTTAACGAAGATTCATTTCCGGCTAATTGCTTTATCATATCTTCATCTATTCCACTATCACCAGGTTTTATAGTATCTTCACCATATTTATGAGTAACAACAATACATTGGTGTTTCTTTCCCTTTCCTGTTTTTTCGTTTATTGGAAGCTTAGGAAACTCTACATTTGTAACCCCTTCGAAATTACGATTAGGTGGCCCGTCTTTATCTGCTTCAATTTTAACTCGGTCAAAGAATTTATCCATTATCTTTCGTATATCTTTGGATCCTACTGCTTTATCAAATTTCTTATTAAAGAATGAAGATACTGATCCATATTGTTGAAATGATACTTTATCAGCAACACCTTCATCGTTGATGTATTCACCATGTTTATAGGATACCCAGAAATTAGGCTTTTCGTCTATACCGAAAGACAAATCTGATTTTGGAACACCATCAACTTTAACACCACCATTGATAGAAACACCCATGTCCTGATCGTTAATAAAAAGAGGTAGTCCTTTTGATTTAGCGTTTCCGACTTTTGTAAAAATTTCTGCAAGTCCTTTATCTAAATTATCGATTTGCATTGTTTCGTAACCTATACCTGGTGCAACCTTAGGAGTAAGTTCTATGCTTGGTAGTTTAGAACAAAGTGCTAATGTGTATATGCGACCTAAATAAAGTGTGTTTAAGTCTCCATTTTTCTTAACACCACCATAAGTTCCTAATTCACAAATTCTTTCACCATAAGGAGTTCTAATCTTTCTAGTTTTACCTGCAAAAGTAAGTATTAATTTACCAAAGTCTTTTTCATATGTTTCTATATCTTTATATGTACTATTTACTTCTGTAAATGTATTTTTAGATCCTTTTGGAAGTTCAGTAGGTTCAATTTCTATAGATTCAACCTCACCAGTTTTTTCGTTGGTGTATACAAATGCTAATTGTCCTCCACTACTAGCAAAAATTTTCTCAACTACATTTGCAAACTCAGTTGGTTGATCTGCTATTAAAGATTGAATTAAGTCTGATTGATTAGATTCGTTTATAGATTCACCATTCCAATTTTCGTATAATTTGAAATACTTCACTTAATTAGTTTGTTTTTAATAATCTCCTGAAGCGGTTATTTCACCATCGGCAATAGCTTTATTGATGATCTTCGATAATTTTTTTCCATTCTTTTTATCAAAGTAATATGCATCATAACCTTGCTCTTCGAATTGAACGACTGGTACATTTTTTACCTTTCCTGTATATGTACGACCAAAGCCTCCACCATCCGAATGTATTTCTTTTCCGCTTGAAAATAGTTGCTTCATTCCTTGGTAAAACAGATTACCTTCTTCTGATTCACCATCAAAATACTCATCAGCCCAAATAAGATTTTTTAAGTTCGTTTTCAAATCTTTTGCACTAACATCAAAACGTTCGATTTGAGTCTCATTCTCACCATCGTATCCTTCACCATATTCTTTGATCCAATCTTCACCGGTTTCTTGTTTATTGAAATTAACACCTTCATTAATGAATTCTGTAAAATTTTGTAAATTTTTCATTTGATTGTTTATTTTCGTTTTATTATATATCTTCATTCTGTAACTCTTCTGCATAGGTTCTAAAGACCATTTTGATAGAACGTCCAGATTTAGGGTTCTTTACATAGATATACAACTCACCTTTGTCTTCATCAACTTTACCGTATACCTTCGACTCATCTGAATCGATCAATTTAGTATTGTCTATATAAACACTAGCAGTAATATTTTTTTTGAAATCTAATTTCATATATTAGAAAGTCATATGATAAGGACGAGGTTTCTTCTTCATCTCATCTTCCCATTTTTTAGTATACCATTTTTGATTGTCTATCATACGTTTAGTTTCGTGTTCTGGTACTAATCCTTTATTAATTGCCTTTCTTAATTTATTATATACTGTTCTTGATTCAGCATATTTGCCCATATAATAAGCTGACATAGAATGTAAATCATAAAGAACCCAGTCATAAGTAGAATTATCTACAAATAAAGATGACTTTGGAAATGGATTTTTTCCTCCATATCGTTCAACACAAAATTTTGAAATTGCATAAGCGGTTGGCCAATTGCCTGTAGCTTGGTGATGTTTAATAATAGGTAAATAATGTTCGCATCGATTTGCATCAAATTTAGAACATTGAGCATATGATTCTAATACTTCACTAATAGGTTTTCGTTGAGCAGCTTGAGCTGCAGCAACCATTAATTGAGAAAAATAAAGCTCTTCCCAATATCCTTCTTTTCGATTAATTCTTTCAGCATACCATTTTTCTGCATTTGCAAAATCAAAGCAATCTCGATATGATTGAGCTAAATAAAATATCCATCTAACATCAGGATCTGTTTTTATATACTCATGCAATAATACAGCATGTTCTTCATATTTCTTTTTTTGTGCTTCTTTAGATCCATCTCCCCATGAAGATCCATCAGGAGTAACTAAACTATGAAAACCTTCTATTTGACAATTTTTTATTCGGGTACCTTTTACTTTAGGTAGCATTACTTCATGAACTGCGCCTTTCCATTCCCATTCAAAGTCTATTAAAAAAAGTTGAGATCTAAAATATTTTTGTCTACCATAAACTACTTGAGTAGATGCATTGTGATATTGTCCTTTCTCTAAATGTTGTTTAAGTGCAAGTTTACTAAACTTAGGATCCAAAATTAATTGTTCATCCGCATCTATCCAAAAGCCCCATTTAGCTTTTCCTTTAATAGATTCCAATGCAAAATTTCTAGCAGTACAAAAATTTACCCATTCATGATCTAAAACTTCTCCAGGAATACCTAATTCCTGCATTGTGTTAGTAATAATTTCTTTGGTTTTGTCGGTAGATCCAGTATCAATAATAGTATACCAATCGACTAAAGGTGAAACAGTTCGAAGTAAACGTTCGATAACTTTCTCCTCGTTTTTGACTATCATATTTAAGCCAAAATAAGGTAATTCTGTTTGTGTCATTAAATTTAATTTTAGTGTTAATTATTATATGTATTCGATTGAAAAATGTTTCTATTTTTCGATCTCAGCTATTACATTTAATCTATGTTTATTAATTATTTGTCCTTCTAATAACTCATCTCGAGAAATTATGACCTTTACTTCTTTTGTTCGTGGATTTTGTAGATGATACATGTTTACATTAATCTTTTGTACAACTTGCCATTTAGATGCACAACCAACTAAGGTCATAAGTAATATGCCAATTATATTTTTCATGGTATTTTGTTTTCAACCACTTCAACATAATTTGCTGGAGAAAAACTGATATCTCCATTATCTGGGTCAGCTATTGCAAATACAAGTTCTTTTGGATGAAGTCCAGCAGCATTCATTGATGCATTATCAGGGTTATGTTCTTTTGATTTTCTTTTCCAATCTTTAGCAGGAAATGCATCAACAAAATCTACAACCGTATCATCAACAAAAACATCAGCACCGTTTTTTGCTGCAGCTGCTTTATCTTTATCTTTTTTTAAAACTTTTTCATTAATATCATAAGTCTCATTGATAAATGAATTAAAATCTTTTACTAAAGTTTCCATATTTTTATTTTTATTTTCTTTAAGGGATTCATAATTAGGATCTGCTTCTAAATCTTTTTGGAAGTTTTCTATTGCATTATTAAGTTCGATATCCTTTGCTTGTTTTTGTTTTGTAAGATCTCTAGCCATATCTAAATATTTCTTTTTATCTTCTGGAGTTTTAGCAGATTTTATATTTGTAAAATTATCTTTAAGTGCTTTGATTAACTTTGCCAATTCATCACTTAATTTTGTTATGACTTTTGCAGTAATCTTTTTACCTTCATTAAGAGATTCATTAAATGAGGAATATGAAATATCAAAAGATCCAGGATCATTAATATCCATATCCACCGAGTAGATTTTACCATCTTTGTCAATTATTCTAAATTGTTCTTGTGATGGATAATTATCTCCTTTACTAAGTTTAGTTACTCTAAAGCCTTTTAAAGTTTTATCTAAATGATCTCGTATACCTTGCAAGGAACTGAGTATTGGAGCTTTTACCGCTATTCTTTTTGTAGCCTTAAATGTTATTTTAGGCTTAGCATTTAATTTTGACTTTTTAATATTATTAAAGATTAAGTCAAATGTATCTGATATATTCGATTCATTAACCGATTCCTTTATTTTTCCAGGACCATCTATTACAGCTTTTGGTTTTCCTAGTGGATATTTCCATACTAAAACATCTCCTACATCATCTCGTATAATTTTAAGATCTCTTCCAGAAAGGTCAAACATAAGTACAGATTCATAACCATCTGCATCATAAATGGATGTTACTATTTCTTTCTTTGGAAATAACTTTTTTAATTCTTTAATTAATACTCCTTGTGGGGCTGGAGTTGCAATCTGATAAATAGTAGTTGCTCTATCAAGTGCTTCATTAACTGATTCATATATGTTTAAAACATCACCATCCCAATCATATTTCCATTTGTTCTTTTTGAGCATTGCAATGGCTCTCTTTTCAAAATCATCAAAACCTCTTACATCATCATCAAATATAAATTGAGAATAACTTTTATTTCCATGACTAGTAATACCATGTTCTATTCCTTGTCGATCATCATCTACACTAGCATCCCATAAAAAGAATATATCATCTGGATCTGTGACGGAATCATATTTCTTTGCTTCATATATAGTCATGTGTGAAGCTTGAGATGGAAGGTCATCAAAGTTCATATCGATCCATTCTTCTGCATCATCTGGATCTTTGAAAACTGTAAGTAATGCAGTTTCTCTTTTTTCATAATCATTCTTCCATTCCTTATCCCACATTTTCTTGGTGACTTTCTTATCTCGTTTTTCGTTCATTTCAAAATTTTCATTAACTGATTCTCCAAGATACCATCCCATAGAATCTAATGTTTGTTTATCAAGTATATTAAATATATCTTCCAATGCATTGACTGTAGGTTCTTTAATGAGCATCTTATACTCCCCTGTTCTCAACCATTTCATTCTTCGCTTCCTTATGATCTTAATAATTGATGCCTCCACTTTTTTAGCTTTAGAGCTCTTTGGATTAAGTTCTATTTCAAAATCTCTATCAAAAGGTTTATCAGGGTCTCCATTAGGCCAAGGTCCTAGAATGAAACTAACCTTTTCATCGATAGAAAAATCTTCAAATGTTTTTGTAATAAGTGTCATATCTTTTATTTATTTTAAGAAGGCATCATACCAGCTCCAGCTCCAGTTAAGTGAGGTGCACTTGAAAAACTTGCAATCGCACTTTGTGAAGGCATACCTGGCATTCGTTCTTCTAATTTTTTTATATTATTTTTAACTTCTTTTAAGAGTGATTCTTTTGTATGTTTACCTTTTTTCATATTTTTAAGATTGACATTTACATCTGGATATTTTCCAAATGAATCAAATCTAAATATTCCTTCTTCAGTAACTTGCATTTTTACTTTAGTATCTTTATATTTTGGAAATAAAGTTTCTTTAATTTTATGTCCATCACATTCACAATCTAATGCAGTAGAATATATTTCTTTTAATAATGAAGCAATTTCTTTTAGATATTTTTTATATCTTTCATCTTTACTTTCAACATTTATTTCTGGATATTGTTCAGAGTCTTCACCATATACTGGAGCATTAATAGTTCCAATTGTCTCATTAACAAAGGAATTAAATGATAAAAATACAGATTCTTTTATATTGCCGGCTTTAAGATCTTTTCTTAGTTTTTTAAACTTATCATGTATATAATACTGTCCATATCCAGGACCTCTACCGCCACCTAAATTTAATATGTAACGATATAGATCACTATATTGTTTTCCTCCTGCAGCTACATCATCTAATATCTCTTTTAATTTAGGATCTTTTGAAAGAACATCAATAATATCTTTATCAGTTAGTTCATCATTTAAGTACTTTTTAACTTCTTCACTTTGAAATTTTTGTAAATCTTTATATTTAAGTTTTTTACCAATGATAGGTAATTGTCTAGATAATTGTCCAAATCCTTTTTTGAACATATTTTTTAATCCTTTTCCTGTACCAGTAGTGGTATCAATTACTCCTTGAAGTTGTTTATCGTTCATTAATGCAAGTCTTCCAAGGATGCCTGCCGCTAACATCATAGCTGCAAAAACACCTAATCCTACTGCTTCATTAAGTGGTTCTTCATTAACTGATTCGTCAACACCAACAGTTGCAAGTTTAGTAATATCTTTATATTGGTATAAGAAACCGATAATAGGATATTTGTCACCATCTGTAACTTTATAGCCTACTGCATTCTTATTAGTTTTAGGAGGATTAGGTATGTTTACTCTTTTCATATCCTTTCCTTTGAATATAAAAGGAGCAGCAAAACTCTTACCTGGTTTATAGTCAGTTTCAATTACTTCCCATACCCCAATGTTTGTTTTAATTTTATCACCTACTTTGAATTCTTTGGTATCATAATTTTCAGCTTCATTAACCCAATTAGGTCTTTCAACATGATTTCCTCTTTTGCCAACTAATTTAATAATATTCCTTTTAGATGATGGAAGACTATTAACCGAAGCAGGAAAAGATATTAAAAACTTTCCGCTTTCATTACCCTTATCATTATCAAAAAATTCATCGAAAATATATCCATATCCTTGTGCATCTTGATAAATATCTCTAGATGTTGCTAAAGCCTTTTTGTGAGGTCCAGGAATTGTAAATAATATATCATTCTTATCTTTAGTATGATAATCTTCAACAGATGGAACTGCTTCTAATAACTCTTCCCACTGTTCTATGTCTGGGTAAAACCTATCATACATTTCTTCAAGATTATACATTAATTTAACCGCCTTTGCAAAGTCTGGGAAACTTTTATATCGCCCTTTAAGTAAATCTTTTACTTCTGGATCTCTAGGGTTTATCATATCTATAACTCTTCCAGCTCCACCAACTGCAGTTGAAGTCGTGAGTACATCTAATATATCATCCCAATCATATTTTTTAGCTTCATTAACTGATTCTGATATATGACTAAAAGAAATAGTCTTTCCATCTATAACAGCAAAATCCTCATCACGAGTAGATTCAAAATCTGTTATCTTACCTCTTTTGATTTTATCAGAAGTTCCGGGGACAATATACTTAACGTATTGTCCTTTTTTAAATTTAGCTTCATTAACTGATTCTTCTAATGATCTAACAAATTTGTATAATAATTTTCCTCTTTCCATTTGAGTCTCTCTTGTAGCAAGACCTCCTAAATTTTTCATTGATAAATCTATTAAAAGTCTTTCGGATGCAGGACCCATATTCTCCCAACGTTTATCTGATTTTTGGACTCTTCCTAAACTAGCTTTTCCTTGGAATGTAGAAAGCATTTGAAGTACATCTCCACTTCCTTGAAAACCAGAAGCATCAGTTAATAATCTAATACCAATTGCATTACCTTCTCTTTTTGAGAAGTAAATATCACCTTGCTGTCCAGGTTTTGTAAACTCTGTACTTGTATTCTGTTTTTTTTCGTTAACAAATTGATTAAATGTTTTCATCATTATGCTAATTTTTTTACAAAATTCGTTTCTGTTGCGATCCATTGATCATCCTTTACTCCAGCTAATTTGGCAGCTTTACGTATAGCTTCACCAGTACCCCTAGCTTTTACTTTATATACATTTTTAGGATGTAATTTAACTCCAGATAAATTCATAGCTTTAAAAGAAACTTCCCAATCAGGAAATGCAGCTTCATTTACAGGTTCAGTTATTCTATGTTCATTAACAGGTTCAGTTATTCTATGTTCGTTAATGTGTTCATTCATTTTATGAAGAAACTCAGCTCTACTAAAATTTTTCATTAGGTTTTTCTTATTATTTTTGGTCCAGTTTTTTTATTCTTTGGAACACTTTTTCCAGTACTTTGATTCTTATATGGAAACATTTTGTTCAATGCCTTCTTTCTTTTATTACATCCACATCCACCTTTTCCAGCCACCTTTTCTACTGCTTTTTTTATTCCAGTAGCAGTCGTAATCTTCTCTATTGTATCTCCCAACCCCTTAGATTTTGCCATTTTGTTTAAATTGTTTTTATGTATACCCATTTTTCTTTCCGGCTAAATTAGTTAATATTGGTTCTCCTCTCATATTGTTAGTTGAAACAACACTTGTTCCAGGTTGAGTAATAGTAAAATCTTGGCCTCCTTGGCTTGGGTAATGTCCACTTCCATCTGGTTCTATATCACCTAATCGTTTGGATAACATTGTCGGACCTTCCTCTTCTGCAACTTCTCCAGGATTACCAGGTCCACCAACTTCAGCACTAACTGCATTAGGATAATAACCTAATTTCTTTTGTTTTGCTTGAAAGTCTGCAAATGATTTTGCACCATCAGCAGGTCCTGAATACATTTCATTTACAAATTCATTATATTTTTTAAAAGAATTCATTTTCTTACCCATTCATTTGATGTTTTTTAACAGTCTTTAATGAAGTAGCAGCTATTTTCGCAACTTCTCCAATTCCCCATCCTTCACCTTCGTTTGCAATTAAATATTGAACTTGAGCTTTATCTCCAGAACCTATAATTCCAATTGCTTTACCAAATGAACCTTTAAATTTACATTTTGGATCTATATCTTCAACAACATCTCCTAATTGAATTTGTCCTTGCCAAGTTGCATGAGTATTTTGAGATGGTGGTACATAATCCGGATCTTGTGTTATGCCATGTGGTCCTTCTTGAGGAACATCTGCTTCTTCAATTTTTTTCTCTTCTTGGATATTTTTCGGATCAGATGTTGTAAAGAATTCTGTTCCAGCATGTCCTGGGAAAGTTCCGGGATTAACACCAGCACCTGGTACTACCGTTGAAGATGTTTCATAATACATTTCATTTAAGAAATCATCGAATTTTTTAATGTCTTTTGCCATTTTATTTAGTTTTTATTTAGTTCCAATACCTACCGTATTAACATTTGCAACTTCTTCTGTTTCATCTTCTTCATCATCATCATTACCGCCAGCTCTTTTTTTCTTAGTTTTAAGAACAAAAGGTTTTGACATTGGTGGACTATCTTGTTGACTGCCACCTAATGCAAGAATATTTTCTTCATCTAATGATTCTTTAAATTGTTCAAATGTTTTAAACGCATTATTATTATATATCATTAGACTTTCTATTATCGGTTTCATTACCGGGGATATTCTTTTTAATGCTTCTTGGATAGGAACAAATCCTGCCCAATCAATCTCTTTTAATTGTAATTGTGATTTAGGTACAACTTCTGTTTCTAATCCAATTTCATCCAATGATTCTATTTGTATAATATAATAATGAACATCCTTCCAATGAGTTCCAATATCTGCACCTTTAGGAAATCTATTCTTTTTTGCTTTTATATAAGCACAAGTTTGATATTTAGATGGTATAAGATTTTTTGGTATAGATATCCCAATTTCCTCTTTAGTTTCTCTTAAAGCGGCTTTTAAAATAGTCTCTCCCTTTTCAAGATGACCTTTAGGAATTGAATAAGACCTCCACCAACCCTTTCCAGTAGCATGACCCAATAAAACTTTACTTCCATATATAATAGCAAATCCTGCAGATTGCTCTACTTTTGATTCATTAACATCAGATTCATCATCAAATGTTTTATACATTTGAATTGGATTTTTGTTTATTCGCTTTTTCTTTTCTGGATATTCCTCATCCCACTCTTCCCAAGGACTCATCCTAGCACCCTTTTCTTTCCAGAACTCTTCAAAATTTTTCCAAGTTCCTTTAAAATGCCGGATAGCATCAAAATTAGGATTTTTCTTATCTAATTCGGGATCGGTAGCCATTCATAGTAGATTATTTTTCTACCGTTGCATCAACTTCTTCTTGAACAACTGGTGTTCCATTAGATTCACTTTTTGCTGTTGCTGCAGTTTGATTTAAAAAATCTAATGCAGATGCAACCTTTGAAGAGTCTTCAAATGAATAAACTCCTTTTGATTGTGCAATGTGTACAGCTTGGACTAAAACGGAAATAGCTTCTCCTAAGTTAGTAACGGTAGTTTTTGTTTCTTGTGTCATAGTTATTAGTTTAATTATTATATGTTATTTATATTTAAAAGTTTCTTATCCTTGATAATCAAATGTTGGGTTTGAAGATCCATCTGTAGGTTGCGAATTATCCGAAGAATCATCTGCAGAAGAATCACAATGAGTTGCAGTTAAAACATGAGCAATCATACCCACATCACTATAATTATATAATTTGTATTCTTCATATTGCCAATAAGAATTTATCATAAATAGATCTTGTAAAGGATATGTATGTGTCAAATAATCTCCTAAGCCATTATCTGTAAAATCTGCTCCATTTGGAATAAGATTTTGTACTTGGAAATTTGGTAATGTTATTCCAGCTAAACGTTGAGATTCTTTTGCAGTGGTTGGCCATTCAATATTAATATATAAAAAATTTGCATTTAATGGTCCACTAACTTCAATAGATCCTCCAGCCGGAATTGTATGTTTACAATAACAATAATCACAAACTTCATCGAACCAAGGACAAAGTGATAGCTCTTTTGCTTTGAAAATAGTTTCTGAATTTTGAACAACAACAAGATCGCAGCCAATGAATTCAAGGATATATCTATTATCTGTATTTGTACATGTTATATTTGATGCCATGTGTATAGTTTATTTTTAATATATATCATCAAGGTGATGGTGGGGTTCTATGTATTGGTGGACTAGATGGTTTTGTTTTAACATACGTTACATTTCCATCTATCTTAACTTCTATTTCTTTATTTGGGTCTTGTATTATTTCATCAGTTGATTCAATAGGAGCATCCTCTTTTAATTCTTTTATATTAGAATCACCATCCCAACCTAATTCCTTTTGCTCTTCTTCAATAGGTTCTTCATCATCATTTACTGGTTCTGGTATTGGAGTTTTGGATTTTATTATATCTCTATGTTCCTTTTGGATATTATCAATCTTTTCTCTGAATGGTTTTTGTTTTTCTTCTATTCTTTCGATTTGTTTTTGTTGTGTATCCTTAACAATCGGATCATTTTCTACAGTTCTTTTTGTAACATCTTCATTACGTTTATTAAAATATTCTTTTACTTTTGCTGTTTTTTTGGAAGGTTGGAATTCTTCTGTATCAGGTCTAATGTAATCAATTAAAGATTTGATGAATCCAAGTGCAACCACTGGTAAAACAGCACCACTTACAATGGCTAATAATCTTTTTTGGAATAATGGTTCTTCATTTTCAAGACCAAATAATTCTATCCAGTCCATATAATTTTCTAAGTTTGCAAAAGCATGATACGAGTTAGCCATCATCTGAAATGCAGTCAGAAGAAGGAATAGAAACCAAACCATAGTTCGATTCGTTTTATGAAGTATAACGATAGCTGCTAATGAAGCAGCTGCACCCAATTCAAAACCTAATGCCAATGACCATGACATGGTTCTTCCGTGAGCTAAATCGAAAAATTCTACTGAATTTATCATTGAAATTGTAGCGACTAAAAAGTATAATGCCACAAAGACACCAATAATTCCTAAATGTACCATTTTTTGTTTAAGTGTTCTCATAATTAAAGTTATTTGTTTATATATTTCAGACTATTTCCAAAACATTTGGATAGCAATAATACTCATTGATAAAGTTATGCATATTAAAGTTTTAGTATTCATACCTTCACCTTTAATTAAATATGTTAACAAAGCAAAACAAATAATACCAATTGCAAACCCAATGAACCGTGATGGCCATAAAGAACCATCAAAATATTCTACACAATATTTAGTTGCTTTAATAAACATATAAGAAACCGGAATGCCTAATCCTATAGACATCAGAAGTGGGTTGCGATCAACCCACTTCCAAACAAATTGTCCATTAGTTTGTACCCAAATTAATGATTGTCCTATAATAAATAGTAAAATTCCAAATCCAATGAATTTATTCATCGATTCTATTTTTAATCTCTGATAAGCTTACTCTTCCTTTATCCAAGTCCTCTTCATAGATTAAAAACTTATACATAGTTTGTTCCATCTCATACGTAACTTCTTCTCTTGATGGTTTAGCAACTATAAGAGATTGTAAAGAATCAACTTTACTTTGTAAAAGTTGTATCTCCTTTTTATTATCTGTTATCTTTCCTTTGCTTCCACAGGTTTGAAAGAAACATAATAAAGTAAAAAAGGCTATACTAGGTATAACATACTTAATTATTTTATCCATTGATATAAATTATTTTATTGTCTTGGCATTCCATTACCCATTTGTTGTTGTGCAGCAACTCTTTTATATTCTTCTACAGGGATACCGTGTTTTTTTGCTTCAGCTTGAGTAGCAATCTCTCTCAATTCTGCATGATCGTGATTTAACTCAGACATTGGAACCGACATATCTTCACATAATGATCTATGTTTACTTGCTAATTCTAAACCAGTATTTGTATGTCCTTTAATAAAGTGGAATAATGCTTGTAATAGATCTGCTGGCATAGAGAAACTAACTTTACCGGTTTTAGATGGTTTTAGTTTAGAAACAATTTTAGACATTGTTTTATTAGTTTCGCTAATTGCATAACACTCATATCCATTCCAAACAACATTTGCATAAAAATCTTCCATTAAGTAATTTACAACTTCTTCTGTTGTTTTTACTCTGTATTTTTTCTTTTGAAGTGTACTAGTCATTTCACCTAATTGTTTTTCAAGTGCTAATGCTTCTGTATTATTTTCATCAACAACATTAGTTGCTGCTTTAGGTCCTTCTACACTATTGGTAGTTGGAGTCATTACTTTAAGTTCTGCCATTTTAGTTTTTATTTTTATTTAATTATATGATTAATTTTGTTGAAAAGTTTCAACATTTTGTTTGTTTTTATATATATTTCTATTATTATTTATCCAATTAGCCAATTTTATTTGTGGTTTCCATCCTAAATTATGAATTGTTTTGTCTATATCAGCCTCTGTATTCCTAGCTTCACCTGATCTAGATGGTATATATTTACATTCTCCACCAATCATATTAGCTAATTCATTAACCGAAGTTTGTGTACCGGTTCCAACATTATGTACTTCACCCAATCCTTTAATTGTTGTAGCTGCTAATATATTCGCTTCAACTACATCACTTACATGAGTATAATCTCTTGTTTGATTGCCATCTCCAACAATAGTCATTGGTTCATTTGCATCCGATTGTCTCATAAATAATCCAACAACAGGAGCATAAACACCCTTAAGTGGTTGTCTTTCACCATATACATTAAAATATCTAAATGTTATGGTTTCAACTCCGTATAAAGTATAATACATTTTGCAAAGATCTTCACCTGCAACTTTAGCAACTGAATAAGGATTCAAACAATCACGTTTCATGGTTTCTTTTAATGGTGGTGTATTTGCTAATCCATATCCAGAAGATGTAGATGAATACATTACTCTAGCAGATTTTGCTCCAACTTGTCGTGTTGCTTCTAAAATATTACAAGTTCCCATAAAATTAACTTGACATGCAATTTGTGGTCTTTCTAATGTTGGTTGAATTCTCGATTCTGCAGCTAAATGAAATACATAATTAACATCTTCAAAGTAAGGTAAAATGTTATCATAATTAACTATACTTTCTTGGATATAACATGCACCATCATTATAGTAAAATTGTTCATTTGCTTCTGCAGATTCATCATCAATAACTATGACTTCATGTCCTAGTTTAACTAATTCATCCACAATATGTGATCCGATAAAACCGGCTCCACCAGTAACAATGCTTTTTCTCATGTAGGTTGTGTTTAGTTATTATATGAAGGGAAAAGTAAAAGGTTTCACGGAATAAGGTTGACTTTATATTTACTTGATTATCATCTCAAGAAGTTTTTTACTAGTGCTTATACTAGGAGTTCCTCAATTTATTTGTACAAGGTGTTTGCTCTCATTGCTTCACCTCTCTTCTAGTTTAGAATTTGCTGTATGTATTCCTCTAGAAACCTATTTTACTTTTTTCATATAGTGACGATACTAAGTCGTATCGAGGATTGTTTATAGTTTTTAACATTGTTTGTTCAGGGCTCTCAATTTCACCACCTAACAAGGAAGTTAGTATTGAAGGGCTGAATCCACTTACTAATGCAGTGTTTTTATCACTTGCTTGTGTTGGTACATTACCTGGTCTTCCATTAACATTCCAGAAAACTATTTGAGGCATTGTATATTCTGCATCGGTATATTCTTGTTTGATCATCTCTAATGCGGTTGGATTCCACTCAGAAACTTCAGTACCCCAATAGCTACCATTAGATGCTTCATCAAATTCCATATCAGATATGATAAGAATTTTAGTAGGCATTAAATCATCTGTTATATTTTCTCTTACCGCAGAATCTAAGATTAATCTAAATACTTTTTGAAGATCAGTATTCATCTCCCATTCGGCTCTTTGTAATTGTTGAGCTCTTTCATAAATATCACCTTTTAGATATTGCATAGTTGGTTCGGCAGAAAAGGTTATGAATGCATCTTTAAAAATTCCTTCATTCCTTTCGGATATGTATAATCCTAATGCAACAGAAACTTCCATTGGTAAGCCGCTCATAGATCCAGAAGTATCACAAACTGGTATGATTCTCTCATTAGAATTTTCCATGTAGTTAGGAAGAGCATTCCATTGTTGAGTTATAGCATCATCTGAATTAGAATATCCACCAAGGTAAGGTTTGATAATATCATTAGGAAATATAGCAGATGCATT
>Ga0066833_10000411_pt1 | contig 17329 bp, 10 predicted proteins | sample ETNtaG_13_FD_66728 | JGI IMG/M metagenome (GOLD analysis project Ga0066833, IMG submission 66728) | Marine microbial and viral communities from oxygen minimum zone, Eastern Pacific Ocean - ETNP201306PF47B | ecosystem: Environmental > Aquatic > Marine > Oceanic | place: Pacific Ocean: Eastern...
AAGAGGCGCCAGCATGGCAATCGTCAACAGTCGTCCGTCTTCCCTTGCCAGCGTTGCAGCCAACGGAGCGCCGACGCCATAGCCCAGAATGCCGCAGCAGCGTGAATCCACCATCGGCTGGGCCCTCAAGTAGGCGAGGGCCTGTTGAGCATCTTCGAGCAGATCTTCGATCTGTCTGAGGCCGTCCCCTGAATCCAGTACGAGGGGAATGGCGAACGAAGCGATGCCCCTGGAGCCGAGCTCCTTTGCCAACGCACGCATGACCTCTTCCGATTCGAGGTCTTCCCAGATATCGGCGATGAGAAGCACAGCCGGAACCGGTGAGGTTAGTTCAGCCGGTTCGGCGAGGGTACCTGTCAGGCTGGAGCCCTCGCGTTCGAGCACGATATCGCGGTAAAAGAGCATGTGGTTCCGCCTATCCCGAACGCACCGCAGGCGCCATCGTTTCTTTCTCCTGCAGTTCTTCGAGCCTCAGTCTTTCAGAATATGCCTCGAATGCGCGTTCATCCCTGGAATGCATCAATTCGTGGAGCCATCCGAGTTCTTCGGCAAGGTGGGGAGCTTCGTTGCGAATCCAGAAAGCGATTTGGAGGGCCCATCGGAAAACGCGAGCGTCTGCCGGATCGACAAAACGGCCGGCGATATCCGCTGGAGTTTCGATATCTTTTATCTTGGTGATGAGCTGCTGAAGTGAAACGACCGACGGCATCGGCGGCAGCCCGATCACGCCTTCGAGCCAGCACTGCACCAGCAGATTCTCACGGGAGAGCTCGTAGCTCATTCCGGTCTCTTCGAGTTTTTCCTGGGTGTTGGTGATGCCTCTGTGTGCGAACTGCTTGAAGCCGGCTTTGAGTGGCTCGTAGAGCAGGGCCAGCCCGTATGAGACATCAGCCTGCTTCCGGTCACCGGCGCGATAGAGAGCTTCGGCGAGAGGTCCAAGCAATGATGAAGCGTCCGTCTGCTGGCCAATGGCCAGGCGCAGCTCTCGGATGGCTTCGGGGTATTGTTCGAGCTGAAAATAGAGGAGGCCGATATGAAAGTCGTGGATGTTTTTCTGGCCGGAAGCTGCGAGGCGTTGGACGAGCTCGTGCAGGATGCCTTTCTTGAGCCTGCGATAGAGCTGCGTATTAAGGATGTCGTAACGCTCGCCGTCCTTCCTGATCGTACGCCACCAGTCGTAGAGCTCCCCTTCGTCGAGAATTGCTTTACCCGGCTTCCCTCTCCCCAGCCACTCCAGGGAGGAATAGGCGTTCAGGATTTCAGCATCAGACGGGAAGACTTTAAGATACTCGGTGAATTCGGAGCGTGCTTCATCGAGCAAAAGTGCCTCGACGAGATCGAACGCTTTTGAGAGTCTGCTCAGCGCGGGATTGAAGAGGGGCATCTCTTCCTGCTCACGCGCCAACCCACCTGCGCCTTTGCGCTGCCTTGAGCGGGGCTTCTTTCGCATGTTGGATAATCGGCGGGGAGAAATACTGAGGCGAGGTATTGTAGCCTATTCTGATCGAGATGGGATAGGAAAAGAATGACGAATGACGAAATACACGTCATTCGTCATTTGCCGCGGGTCATTCGTCATTCGAGAGCGCCACCACCTGATTGGGCGCCACCGTCGTGTACATGACACCGTCCCGCACACTGACCGTCGGCCGCAGATAATACTGCTGCGGGTTGTTCTGGAACATGCATCCCTTCCAGTAGTAATTTGCGTATCCCATGCGGTGTACCAGGTTTTCGGTGCCGAGAGATGTCGGCCATCGCGTGACGAATATTTTCTTTGCCGTGCGCGCGTTCAGGCATTCGATGCCGGTCGGGCCGCTGATATAAATCCGGGCCCCGTCAACGGCTGCACGGACGAGCTGCCCGCTCGATACGGAAATTGAATAGGTCTTGGTCGTGCCCTTTTCAATGTCGATCAGCATGAGGTTGCTGCCACTCAACAGGCTGACGATCCCCGCGGCTGTGCCGATGTAGGTACCGTTGCAGTGAATGAATCGTGACTCCATGGGGAGGTCCAGCCTGAAAATGTAAAGGCCGCGCTGGCCGAACAGGAGAAGTCGGCTGCGGTCAATGATGGCAAACCTCGAATGGGCTGAACTGGGCGAGGTCCATACCGTGCCCGAGCTTGCGATCACCGTTCCGGCCGGCGGGACCTGAAGGGGTGACCAGTAAACAGAGCTCTGGCCCTGGCCCGCAAGGTTGATGTAGAGCGGAGCCTGTCTGCCGCCATAGCGGCTGCGAGAGTAAGGTTGCTGCTGCACAAATTGATAGCCGTAGGACCGGCTGCGGCTGGAAGACATATAGGCCGGTACGGGCGGTTGCTTGCTCAATTTGATGGGGAATTTGCGGACCCTGGCTGGCTGGAACGACCACAGCAGCTTCCCTGATCCAGCATCCATAGCTGCGGAGTTCAGTCCATACATGAAGAGCAAATCGCCCCGGAGAGTCGCGCCGGAGTTCATCCAGGAAGCACCCGCGTTGGGAGTCTTGAACGCATGCTCCCAGACAAGCTTGCCGGAAACCGTGTCAAAACCTGCCGCGCAGTTCTGCGTTGGGTCCACGCCTATTATGAGATTCCTATAGGTGAACATTGAAACCCGTGGCTGATTCCGTTGATTCTGATGCCGCTGCATGTTGGCGAGTCGAGCTGCCCTGCGTGACGACACCCGAGCGGTCCAGAGCTCTCTGCTATCCGCGCTGGAAATGCATTCAATCTCGCCGCGATGTGGCAGAAAGATGCGTCCTTTGCCGTCGGACACCGGCATCATCGGCAAGTGCATTCCCTGCTGGGAATGGTGCCTACGGAGTCCATGGTAAATGTTGCCGGTCGCCGGCACATAGGCTGATGAGCCCGACCGCTCCCAGATAAGCTTGCCGCTTTTCCGTCCTACACAGTAAAGACCGTTGCCGAGATCCGTCATTAGAACGCGGTCGGTACCCAACGGCAGAATGCTCGTGATTGGCGAGCGGTCGCGCTCAAATTGCCACAGGGCCCGCATCGGCGTCAGCGGCCCGCTGCGATCTGTCGGTCGCACTTTTTCAGCGACGACAGGGGGAGAGGTCAACAGCTTACGCGCGTGTGGCAGCATGATGGTCAGCCCGTCGGGAAACTGGATGCCCGACTCGTCCGGTGAGGGTGGCTTTATCTCATCCCTGCTATCCTTCTTCTTTGCCTCGTACGCTTTCTTTGTCATGACGCCAACGACACGCTCCAACTCGCTGATGGCCTCATCCCTTGCCTTCATTCTGCTGAGCCGGTTCAGGATGTAGGCGCGGGTCCAGTTAAGCCAGAGCCATTGCGAATCAGTCGAAAGAGAACGCTCGGTCGCGTCAAGTATAACGAGAGTCGACTTCATGGATTCCTCGTCGCCCACTTTCATGAGCCGTCCAATCGTGCGCCAGTGTGAATCGGCAAGGTGCTGCTGGAGGAGCTGCTGGACCTCTTCCTCGAGGGGCATCTTCTCGATGCCTGCGAGGAGCTTCCGGATGGTCGCGCGAAGGCGTTCTTCCCGGTCGGTGGTGGCCAGCACGGTCAGCCATTTCTCCCAAGTGTCCCGGTTGGTCGAATCGAGCATGATCAGTCGCTCGAGAATCTCTGCGACCTTTTCCGGACGATTCTGCTGGCGATAGATTTTCTCCGCGCTGTAAAGCAGGGCGGGGCTCTTGATTTCTGCAATCCGCACATCCGACAGCGCACGCAGGGCCAGATCGTTGCGCCTGGTTTGCGAGTGCAGCAAGGCCAGACGAAGCTTGTATTCGTTTTTCGCGCCCGGATCTTCCTGCATCAAGATCCGCAACTGCTGCTCGATAAAAAGCTCCTGCCCCTTCTCTCCTTCAAGAATCTCGACGAGCTGTTTGCGGATCCGCACACGGGACTCATCCGTTATGTCGCTATCGAGCGTGCCCCGCAGCATGTCGGCCACCTCGACAGACCTGTCATTCTTTGCAGCGACTTCTGCGAAGACGGTATGCCGCTCGAGTGAAAGCTTGGTCCACTCGCCCGCTTCGGTCTCCATCCGTTCGTGCTCCTTTTCCAGGAAAGTCTCCAACGAGCCAAACTGATCATGAAAGGTGATCGCCGCCTCCAGCCACCGGCGGTATCGGGCCCCGGTATCCGCAAACTTTCTTGATCTCACGATAAGCCGCTCGCCCGCGGTGAAGTGCCCGAGCTTGCCCTCCACCGTGATCAGCAGCAGGCGGACATCAAAATGGCTCTCCTTCTTCAGCCTCGCCTTAAGCGCCGTGCCGGACTCTTCGTACATCTTCTGATCCATCATGAACTGGACGATATCCAGCAGATTCTCAATCTCCGCATCCTGAGACAGAGCCGCGGCAAACAGCTCTCTGGCCTTTGTACGCTCGGATATGGCGATGTAGGTCTCAGCAAGCTCGCGCCTCACATCCAGGCGGTCAGGAGCGGCTTTGACGACCCTCTCAAAGTGCGGCACGGCATCCCTGAGCAGGCTCGACCGGCGGAGAAATCGGGCCAGCTCGAGCTGCTGATCGGTTTGCGTTTTCTCAGGCAGCGTCTTTGCCAGCGTCGTGAATTTCTCCACCGCTTCTTTTCTCCGGCCAAGCTGGAACAGTGTTTTCAGATGTTCCATCGCAAGGTCAGAGCGTTCGGGGAAGCTCTCGAGCCGCAACGCGAGAAACTCTTCTTTACCGCGCTCATCGCGAAGCCGGTCAAGAATGTCCAGAATCGTCTTTTCGATCCTGGCTGACTCCGGTCTTTGCTTGATCCCTTCGTGCAAGACCTTCAGAGCATCACGGCGGAAATCGAACTTACGGAGCAGCTCCGCCAGATCGAGAATGGCCGTTTCGTCAGCCGGCCGCGCCGCCAGTTTGGCCCGGGAGGCAGCGATCATCTGCTCTCGCTCTTCGTCGGTAGAGACGAGGTCAAGCCGACGACGCAGAATCTCGGGCCGCCGCCAGTAGTCAGAGGTCACCTTCTTCAGTAAGCGCTCCAGCCGCTCGGCTGCTCGCTCTTGCTGCTTCAGCCCGGCTTCCGCTCTTGCAGCCGAGAGCTGGACCTCGACCATCGTTTCCGGCGCGCCAGGCTGCTTCTCTGCCCTCTTCAGAATCTGGAGGGCATGCTTGTAGAGCTTGAGCCGGTTCAATTTTCGGGCTATCTCGAACGCCTCTTCCGGTTTCCATTCCTTGACCTCGGCAAGTTTCTTCAGATGCTTTTCCAGAAGGTCGACGCGATCATTGGCCGTGGCCTCCTCCATGAGTTTGTCCAGCCAGAGCCTTCTGCGATTCGCTGATTTTGTGAGCTCGATGGCCTTATCCAGCGCGTCCAAAGATTCGGCCGGATGGTTGGATTTCATGCTCTGGTATTGCAGAAAGCTCAGATAGGCATTCTGGGGATTCTGCTCGACAGCGATGCGGGCACGCTGGGCCGCCTCCGGATCGCCGGTCGCAAGCTGAATACGAATCAGAACCGCATTAGCATTTGTATCCGCCGGATAACGCGCCACGTGCGTTCGATAAATCGTTACGAGCTCGTCCAGACGATTAGCGTCACGGTAGAGCTTGACGAGCTGCTCGAGTGGTGAGGAAAGCGACGGATCGTGATGAAGAGCCGTGCGCAAAGGAAGCGATTTTCGAGCGATATCCTTCGGGGCATCTTCAGCCGCCGCATGGGAGATCAGAATGATGAAAAGATATTTCATGTGATTTGTTCTTGTGTTAAACAACTCGATTCCACCCTTAATCCCTTAACTTCTCCAGCAGGATAAATGACGGCAGATCATTTTACGACATTTTGATCTTTGACACGGCAACAACCTGTCTTAAATTCAGTGTCACTGCCGAAACTATCAGCCATTGAATATTAACCATAAGACCATGAATTCCTTCCTATCCTCCCCTCATCTCGAACCGAGTTATTCGTTGCTTCGAGCAATGCACGGGGAGGATATGTCGTAAGAAACTGACAATCTGCAACTGAGAAAGCCCTCCCCGGCAATGATGCCAGGGAGGGCTTTTTTCGTTTCAGGAGAGCAATCCGGGAAGGGTTCCCGGCGCCGGTTGGAATCCGGCCGGTGCTGCAAGGCATCTGGTTCAAATCCAGTGTTCTCCGCCAAATCTGGGTTGGTAGTCCCGTAAATGGAAGCGGGCCGGATTGTAAACCCGGTGCCTCTTGGCCTTGGGGGTTCGATTCCCTCCCGACCCACCAGAAGGAAGGTAAACCCGGACGGGTTCCGGGCACGCACTGCTAAGGCGTCGGTGCTGAAAGGCATCTGGTTCGAGTCCAGTGCCTTCCGTAATGGAAGAATGAAATGGAGTAATGGAAGTCATCCATGAACTGGCCGATCTCAGCAGTCTTTCATCATTCCATTCTTCCAGCAGGACGTGGAGGAGTCTGGAATCCTCGCCGGTCTTGGACACCGGAGAACGCTGGTTCAAATCCAGCCGTCCTGACCATTTGGTTGTATGAGTCCTCTGGAGACGGGCGGGACGGCCATCCTGCGAGTCGTCTGCATTACTCCGGTAGCCCAACGGCAGAGGCACCGGCCTTAAAAGCCGGCAAGTGCGGGTTCGAGTCCCGCTCGGAGTATTGGCCAATCTGGAAGGTGAACCGGACAAGCGCGCCGGGGCTGTCTTGAAAACAGTTAGTGCCTGCAAGGGCATGGGGAGCATGACCTCCGCCTTCCGCCAGTCTGCTAAGGAAGAGTGGAATGTTGGAATTGGACTTGTGCCCGTCCGGCCGGTTTCAGGGGGTCGAGTGAAATGAGAAGAGCCTCTTGGGCAACCGATCATTCCATTCTTCCATCATTCCATCATTCCATTCTTCAATTAACCATCAACCATCAACCATTTTTCTTCCGCCCCGTTGGTCTAATGGCAGGACGGCCGGCTTTCGACCGGTCAGCAGGAGTTCGATTCTCCTACGGGGTATGTGTCTGTAGCTCAACGGTAGAGCGCCCGGCCGTGGCCCGGGTCGTTGCCGGTTCGAATCCGGTCAGGCACCTTCGTGACGGGGTAGCCCAACGGCAGAGGCAGCCGACTCAGACTCGGCCCAGTGAGGGTTCGAATCCCTCCCCTGTTATCGTAGTGCTGGCGCTCCGCTACAGCTTTTCTGGCTTGCCGTGGAGCGTCAAGACCCCCGGCGCTCCGCGACAGCTTTTCTATTTTTGGTGAGGTAGCCCAACGGCAGAGGCACGTGGTCGAGAGCCACGCCAGTGCGGGTTCGAATCCCGCCCTCGCTATCAGCCATTTTTGCCTGTATGGCATATGCTTCAATGACACAAGGCCAAATGGCCATGCTTTTAATCGATCTTCTCCCGGCTGACTGGAATACAGTGTTAGAGTCTGCAGCCCGGGAGAATGTGAACAGAGGACCGTCATCACTGGTTGGACGGCCTGCGCTGGATGTTTAACGAGGAAGATGGAATGAAACTTAACCGCATGTATGACGAGTTCGCACACTTGTGGCCACTCATCAGTGCTCCTGAGGACTATGAGGAAGAAGCACGCTATTGGAGAGAGGCCCTGCGGGAGAAACTTGGGCCAGGTCAACATGAGATTCTCGAGCTTGGAGTCGGCGGCGGCAACAACCTGTCCCATCTGACCTGTGATTTCAAAGCTACTGCTGTCGACCTGTCGGAGAAGATGCTTTCGAATTCAATCCGGCTGAATCCGTCCGTCGAGCATCATGTCGGTGATATGAGGAGCGTACGGCTGGGCAAAAAATTCAAAGCCGTCCTGATTCATGATGCCATCTGTTATATGTTGACCGAAGAAGACCTCCGCCTGACTTTTGCCACTGCGAAAGCGCATCTTGAACCGGGCGGCGTGTTTGTCACCGCGCCGGATAACTTCCGTGAAACATTCAACGGGCCACGCGTATCGCACAGCACCCGCTCGGACGGCGGGATGGAACTGACTCATATCGAATACGACCATGACCCCGATCCGGATGACACGACCATTGAATCGATCATGTTCTACCTGATCCGTGAGAGAGGCGCGCTGCGTATCGAGCAAGACCGGCACGTCACCGGTCTGTTCCCGTTGCAGACATGGACGGACCTGATGGCTGAAACAGGCTTCGTCGTCGAAAAACGGCCGTATGGGGTTCACGATGATGGCCGAGAAGCCTGGCTGCTTGTGGGCCTTTTGTAGGTATCGCCCAAGCTGTCGAGCCCTTCTTTCTGATCTCCGCTTACTCTTATTCTCTGCGGCCCGTCAAAGGTACGTGCAAGTTCCTGGTGCTCAGAAGGCTAGTAGGTCAAGACGGGGTGTCTTTACGGATTTCAGGGGCAAAGCCCCGCCGGTTTGCCTAGCCCAGCCCAGCGGGCTGGGAAGTAATGAGCGACAAGCAAAGGGGCAACTCCCCGACCATTTGCCCGACTGACATGCTGCAAATGGACGGGGCGTTGCCCCTGAATGGCAATCCTTCTCTGAACCCAGCCCGTTGGGCTGGGCTAGGCAAATGATCTGGGCTCCGCCCCTGAAAAGGAGGACTCCCACTTCTTAAATCCATAGAAGATCTTCCGTCTTGACCCGCTAGTACCCAACACGGAAGAAGACTCCGCCGCCGGTCTTGCTCATGCGGATGAAACTCATCGGTTCGAGGGATACATGGGCCCGGCCTGTGAGGTCGTAAACACGCCCTTTTCCAATGCCGAATGCGTCCGTATCTGTGACCCGCATGCTGATGCCGATCGCCGATCCATTGGATTTGGGACGAAAGGTCAGTCGATACAGGTTCGGCTGAATCTGGGCGACTTGCGCGGTGGCCCCCTCGGTACCTTGTGGAAGTGTCAGCTTTGCATTCTTCTCCTTCGTGCGGTGCACTCCCAGACGGATCACGCCCTCCGGGTTTGCATCGGCGCCGGCGGTTGGGCGCCCGGTCGATTCTCCCGGTCGTGTGTCGATGAATACTTCAACGGCATCGCAGGGCTGACCACTGCGGCTTTCTAAATCAAGAGCAGCGTTTACCTGTTTGCCGAATCGGGTCTTGAATCCCGGCTGTGCAGGCACGACCGTTTCATCCTTCCAGCGAAACGTGACCTGGACCGAGTCATCCATGGAAAGGGACACGTCGGTGACAGGACACTCACTCTTGCCGCTCACTGGCCTGAAATCTCTGGCCGAAATCTGCAGCGGCCCTTTGGACACGTCGTGGACTTTTGAAAAGTAGAAGAGCGCGTGCCCTGCATGAAAAGCTGTTTTCGTTTTGAAAGCCATGTACAAAGGGAAACAACCCCACCGCGCCGCTGCTCTGGGCTTGAACTGAAGCGTGACGTTCTGTGTCTCCCCTTTGTCCATTTGCAGTTTTGACGTTTGGATCGCGGCGCCGGCCACGAGCAATCCCTCGCCTTCAAGCTTCTGTTTCGTTCTCGAAGTGACATGTGCCACCAGTGGCAATTTCTGTCCGTGCAGAACATTGCCGAAACCAGTCGCTGCAGTCAGCTTCACTTGTGGTTCTGATTTGGGCCGCACGGGGCCTCTTTCCTTTGATGACAGTGGAAGGCCCGCGCCCAGTGCTCGCAGTATTTCTGCTGCGATGGCCGAATGACCTGGCTGTGTGGGATGGATGACGTCGGGCGTGAATTCGTATCTCGGATCTTCAACCCACGCAAGCTCCAACGCGGCCTTGTAGGCCCCAAGCACATCGATGACTGGGATCTTTCGTTCGGCGGCCAACCTATCGCCGGCCGCAAGGATGGTCTCGAGCGTTTTGTTGATCTGGTCGACCCATGGGTCGCTCTTCTTGCTGTGTGAGAAGTGGGATTCGCGCAGCAGTAGAACCGGCACTTCCTGTTTTTCCGCTTCGTCAAAGATGGCGCCGATATGGCCCGAAAAGGTCTTGGCTTTCGCCTCGGCCTGCGAGGCGCTCCACATCGTGTCGTTGACGCCGAACATTACTGTGACGATCGTTGCGCCGGATTTCTTGAGGTGCGATCTGAGCACGTTCAGACCGCCGTCGGCCTTCATGCCTCCAGAGCCGGCATTTACGACGCGGATGTTCTGCCCAGGATAGAGGGTATCTAGAACCGTCTGCATGAACTCCTGATAAACGCCCTGCGCGGTGATCGAATCCCCGATCGTCAGGATGACGTCTCCTTTGCGGAGGAAAGAAGATTCGCCATGTCCGGCGGCAAGCAGGAGTGGTAACGTGAGAAGCTGCAACATCGTGGTGGCTGGGTTGGGTCTCAAAAGAGTAAGGCAGTGTGGGTATCCTGCGAAGTAGCTATCGCCTTGCAAACAGATCACGTACCGTCGTATTCGGCCTTCGTCTTCGCCCGTTCGAGATCCACAGTACGTGGAAGAGCAACTTAGGTAAGAAAAGACCCAGACAGGATGAAGATCGAGGCGAAGACCAGAAATATGGATGCCCGAAACTGAGATCGGTGGCCCACCGTGGTGCTGACCTTGGTGCCACGCGTTCTTGACGATCGCAAATTTCTCTGCAAGATTATTCTCATTCCCACCCATCCACTTCATCCCACAGCCCACTTCAATGTTTCTACGAAAAATCGGCTCCATCATTCGTGGTGATTCCACCCCGTTTCAAATTGCCAGTGCCTGCGTGATTGGCGCCATGCTTGGTTTCGTACCGGGCATCCTTCAGGCACCCGGGATCGCCCTGTCCCTTTTCCTGCTGTTGATTTTGCTGAATGCGAATCTGCCGCTGTCCGTGTTGGTGGGCCTGGTGGCAAGGCTGGCATCGCTGACGCTGATGCCGCTCTCTTTTGCGATCGGACGCAGCCTGCTTGATGGCCCTCTGCAGGGCCTGTTCAAAGCAATGATCAATGCGCCCGTTCTCGCACTTTTTGGATTCGAGTATTATGTTGCCACGGGGGGGCTGGTCTGCGGCCTGATCTTTGGCGGGCTGGCCGCCTGGCTGCTTGCTCGCAGTATCCATGGCTTCCGAAAAAAGATGGCCGACCTCGAAGAATCCTCTGACAAATATAAGGATCTCATCGCCAAGAAATCGGTAAAGATGTTTCTGTGGCTATTCGTCGGCAGCGGTCATGGAAAGAAAACCTACCAGGATATCCTGTCTAAGAAGGTCGGTAATCCGATTCGGCCGCTGGGGATAGTTTTCGCGGCGGGGCTGATCGTGCTGTTTTCGATCGTCTACATGTTCTCACGTGAGGCCATCGTGGTGATGGCTCTCGACCATTCTCTCGAGAGAGTCAACGGCGCGACCGTGGACATCGAGGGGGCCGAGGTCGATCTGGATGAAGGCCGGATGACCATCAGCGGCCTTGCAGTGGCCAACCCCAATCAATTGGATACGGATCTGTTCCGCGCCTCAAAGCTGCAGGCAGACATCAGCACCAAAGACCTGCTTCGCAAACGCCTCCATCTGGAGCGTGAATCCAGAATCCAGAATCCTGTTGAATCCTGTTGAATCGTGAATCGTGAATCGTGAATCCAGAATCCAGAATCCCCCTGACTCCCGATTCCTGGATGAATGAATTAGTGGAATGATGGAGTATTAGAGAGTGGTATCGCTGCATGTTCGGCCAGCGGAAACGGCCAGAAGAGACCTGAGACATTGACGTATGAAACCCCGGAGCAAAGGATGACGAGAACACGCACGGTTCTTCTCATTGGCAGCATTGCCTCTCTCCTCGCGGCACCGGACATTCACGCGCAACTGACAGGGGACGATGTAAACCGGTCTGTCCAGCGCGGCATTCAGTATTTGATTCGGACCCAGGGCGGGAACGGCGCGTGGCATTACTCAGCGTCTTATGAGCCGGGCTTAACCGCGCTTGCAGTTCTCGCGTTAAAGAACGCGGGGATGAAAAAAGAGCACCCGACCATGCAGCGCGGGTTGCAGTACATACTAAACACGAGAGCCAGGAGGACCTACGCGGTCGGGTTGGTATTGATGGCGCTGGCCGAAGTCGACCCGGTTCAGTATCGAAAGCGGATAGAGACTTACGGGAAATGGCTTGTCCAGAAGCAGGCCGGCAATGGAACATGGAACTACGACGGCAGCGGTGCAGGCGACCATTCCAATACTCAGTTTGGAGTGCTCGGGCTCTACGCGGCCCGGAAAGCCGGGATGAGAATTCCGACGCTCAATATGAAACGGATCATCAGACATTTCACGGCTATTCAGAATCGTGACGGCGGCTGGGGCTACAACAAGAACAACAGCTCAACACCACAGATGACGGGCGCCGGCACGGCCAGCCTGCTGATTGCAGGTGATCGTGTTTTTCATCCCGGTGTGAACTGCGGCCGTTACAAGCAGAGCAAGAACATCGCCGGCGGTATTAACTACATCGCTAGGACATGGAATCCGGCCCGTGGCGGTCACCATGCCTATTACACCATCTACGCCCTCGAGAGGGTTGGCATCCTCAGCGGCCGAAAATTTCTCGGCAAGCATGACTGGTATGTCGAGTTGGCCAATACGCTCGTCCGATCTCAGAACGTCATGGGCGGCTGGGGTGGAGCGAGTCAGAACGGTATTAGAGACACCTGTTTCGCGCTCCTTGCCCTGGCCAAGGGCAAAGTGCCAATCCTGGTGAACAAACTTCAATGGGATGGCGATTGGAACAACGCGCGCAATGACATGCGCAACCTTACCACTTTCATATCAACTGAACTCGGCCGAAAGGTCGCCTGGCAGGCCATGTCATCCAAGGCCGGCCTGAAGGACTGGGCGTCCGCGCCGCTCATGTTTATGAACGGCACGACTGCGCCAAAACTTGATATTCGTGAACGGGAGCAGTTGCGTGAATTCCTCGAGCGGGGGAACGTGCTGTTCGTGGAGGCATGCTGCGGGGACAAGAAATTTGATGTCGGATTCCGGAAGCTCGTTGCCGAGATGTATCCCGATCGCCAACTCGAGAATCTTGAGCCCGGTCACGAAGTTTACCGGAACTACTTTCCAATCAATGCCGGAAAGGCCCAGCTCGAAGGTCTCAATCTCGGCTGCCGAACGGGCATCATTTACAGTCGTAAATCTCTGGCCTGGGATCTGGAGCGCAACTTTCGTCTCGACCAGGCGTTCAAGATCGGCACCAACATCGCGCTCTACGCAATGGGCGAGTTGCCACTCAAAGACAAGCTCGACCGCATCGCTTTGAAACCGCGCAAGAAGGAAGCCGAGGGCGAACCTTCGGACGACCAGGTAAAACGCGGCGCACTGACCATCGCCCAGATCAAGCATCTGAGCGATTGGAATGCGAACCAGCTTTCCATCCGGCACCTGCAGGAATTTCTCCAGGCCAAAGTGGATATGACGGTCACGAGCGAACGCCATCCCATCGACCTCACTTCACCCGACCTTCCCAATTACCCCATCCTGTTTGTCACCGGCCATCATTCGATCCGTTTCAACGAAGAACAGCGCGAGGCCCTGCGGCAGCATCTCAAACGCGGCGGCTTCCTCCTCGCTGACAACGGCTGCGGATGCAAAACATTCGATGAGGCATTCAGGAAGGAGATGAAGATCTTATACCCTGAAAACGACCTGAACCCCCTTGCGCCAAAGCACCCCATTTACAAGTGCGGGTACGACCTCACGAGCGGCAAAGTAAAGTACCGCCGGATCGTGAAGAAGGATCATCCCGGCATCGAAGGCGTCCATCTCGAAGGCATCGAAGTGGACGGACGCACAGTGGTCGTCTACAGCCCTTTCTCGCTTGGCTGCGCTTTGGATGGCCATAATTCGCCACAATGCAAAGGCGTGGAGGCGAGGACAGAAGAGGAGGCCAAAGCAAAAGTCAGCGTCGTCGGCGCGTTCATGATAGCGGCGAACGTGATCATATATGCAATGGGCTATTGAGACCCGAACGGTCATCAACCCGGCCTGCGATTGAACTGCCCGAAGGGGCCATTTTTTCAGCGCGGTCTGGGAAGAAGCCTGGTCTCATTCACAGAGCGTGAGGAAGCGCAGCCGAGTAGGGCCGTCCGGCGACCAACTGCTTGCCGTCGGTGAATCCTTCTGGGCGGTTCTTCAGGCGCTCCATCAGACGGTTTCGCCAGATGCTGACCCGGCCTTCAGAATCGGGCTCTGCCGCGAGGTTTCGGCACTCGTCCGGATCGTTGACCAAGTCGAACAACTGCTCATGCCCCTCATGGGTCAGCCAGACAAATTTCTCTTTTCCGTCCGTGAGGTAATGGTTGGCCTGTTCCTGTCGGTAACAGGGCGAGTGTTCTCCGTGGATGAACGGACGCCACTCCTGGTCTTCGCCTCGCAAGAATGGCACGAGGCTCTCGCCGTCCACGCAGTCGGGAATCTCGGCGCCGGCCAGGTCAAGGATGGTAGGCATGATGTCTTCCAGGCCGACGGGACTGTCGATGACATTATTGCCGGGGAAACCCATCTCGGCCGTTCCTCGAATCAGGAGCGGGATGCGGGCCGAGCCTTCGTAGGGGTAACATTTCCTGAAGAGACAATGGTCCCCAAGCATTTCGCCGTGGTCGGTCGTGAAGATGATGACCGTGTTCCGATTAATGTTACCACTCATTCCGGAATGAGAACCGAGCAGGCGGTAAAGCTGGTCGTCCAGATGATTGATCAGGCCGTAATACCCGGCCTGACATGACCTCAGCGCCTCGCCCTTCAAGTGGACCTGATCCGATTGAACCTGGAGTCCAATTCCGTCGTTGGGAGGTGGCTCCGCCCAGTCACCGATCACCGGCTCTGGCATATCTGCCCTCAGGTAGCGGTCGAGATAGAACGCCGGCGGGACAAGCGGCGGATGGGGCGCGATGAAAGAAACAGTAAGGAAGAACGGCGCGGTCGGGTCATGATAACATTCCAGGAATCGCAGAGCCTCGCTGACGGACTGGTTGGTGGGGTGGAGACCTTCGTCTAGATGCCAGGGGCGGGCCGTCCAGCCGTTCCCCGAAATGCCGTGCCCGAACGCTCCGCCGGACCCCTCATATTTTTCATCAAAGCCGACAGGGCCGCGCGCCATCTGATCGTACCCGTATCTCTTCTTGGATGGAAACTGATGCATGGGCCGGCCGACCAGGTAAGTCTGGTAACCTGAGTCGGAGAGGACCTGCGGCAGCGTATAGGTGCTGTCGAATTCATGCCCGTCCTGAAAACCCACCATTCCGTTCGTCGCGGGAAACTGTCCCGTCAGCAGAGCCCGGCGCGCAGGAATGCAGGAAGGGCAGGTGGAATAGCAGCGAGAGAACCGCGTTCCTGCCCCTGCAATGTGATCCATATTGGGGGTCAACAGGCAGGGATGATCTTCGATGCTCAGGCAGTCCCCACGCTGCTGGTCGGTCATGATGAGAAGAATGTTGGGACGTTCGTCAGTTGAGTGTGCTGGCATTTCTGGTCCTCTGGATTGGGTTCTGATATTCCGGATCTTTAACGTGATTGCCTATTTCAAGCCTAGCAGTGCGTCTGCCGCTGCAACCTTCACATCCGGATCATCCTCACTGAAGAACTGGCGGAGAATTCTCACCTCGCCAATTTCACCGGAGATTCCGAGTGCGGTGCAGAGCTCATACTTCTGGCCCCGTGAACCATTCTGAGCAAAGTCGATGAGTTTCTGCCTCGCGTTCGATCTGTCTTTGCCGGTTGAGTGAGTGAATACCGCGCTCAACAGGTAGACCTTCGCCGGGGAGTCGTTGGCCTCGCTGGATGCGACCCGCTTCAGATGTTTCAAAGTTTCTGGCAGCACTTTTTCCTGATTCCTTAAGGAATAGGCCGTTGAGGCACGAGCGCCGGGGTCGTCTGCCGAAAGAAGTTCAGCCAGCTTCCGTTCGTCCTGGTTTCCTCCGCTGCGAAGCAGTGCCCACCGAGCATACGCGCCCATGGAATTCTGGCTCTGGGCGGCTTCGGCAAGCGGAGCACTTCGTTGTGTATCCGCCAGTTTGGCCAACGTCTCCGTAGCATGAAGGCGATCTGGACCGTTTGGATCCTTCAGTGCCTCTCGAATTCTCTGCACCCATTTGGCTCGAATGTCGTCGGGCGCCGACCTTGCCAGAACGCGCCAAACTCCGATGCGATACTTGGGAGTCTTCTCGTTTGCCTTTGACTTAAAGAACTCGTGCACCACAGCTTTCTGACCATGCTGGATTAGCGCCTCAGCCGCGTGGATACCAATCCATCCAGATTGTTCTCTCATCGCCGTGTTCAGGTAATTCAGAAGCACCTCGCGTTGAGCTTTCTGTAATTCATTCATCGGCTTATTCCTCAGCCGAGGGTTGGGGACGGGCTCGGAAAGGACCACTTCAGCGCTGAAAGTCGCGAGCAACAGGAGCGGTGTCATGACAAAGGGTCTTCTGTAATACGTCAGAAATCTGCCTCCTCAATTAGAATTCCAGGTCGGCCCGTCCTTGACTATATCCGCGTGGGCTCTGGTCATCATCTCCTGCAATCGCTGCAACTGTTCAGGACGCTCGACCCATCCGTCCGACCGCATCCTTCCATCCCTTAAAGAGCTCATCTCTCCGGTCATCGTGCATGGACGGCTCGAATCGTCTTTCTGTTTTCCGGTTATCTGCAATCTCATCCCAGGCTGACCAGAAACCGCAGCCAAGTCCGGCGAGGAATCCTGCGCCGAGGGCGGTCGTTTCGATATTGGCAGGACGGTCCACCGGGATACCGAGAATATCGGCCTGGAATTGCATGAGGAAATTGTTCGCGGTTGCACCGCCGTCCACCCGCAGCTCCTCCAACTGAATGCCCAGGTCCTGCTGTACGGCATCGATTAGATCCCGCGTCTGATAGGCAATGCTCTCCAGCGCGGCCCGGGTGATGTGCGCTCTGCCCGTGCCCCGGGTGATGCCAACCATTCCACCGCGAGCGGCCATATCCCAGTAGGGCGCGCCGAGCCCGGCAAACGCGGGCACGAGATAGACTCCTCCGGTGTCCGGTACACTGGCAGCGAGGTCTTCACTTTCCGGCGCGCTCTTAATTATCTTGAGTTCGTCACGGAGCCATTGCACTACCGCGCCCGCGATAAACACGCTGCCCTCGAGCGCGTAAACCGGATTGCCTTCTGTATCTGTGGCAAGGGTCGTCAGAAGGCCGTTTTTCGAATGCACACGCTGCTCGCCGGTGTTGACCAGGAAAAAGCAGCCGGTGCCGTAAGTATTCTTCGCCGCATTCAGAGTGCCGCCTCCCTGACCAAACAGCGCGGCCTGCTGGTCCCCGGCAATGCCGCAAATGGGAACAGGGCCGCCAAAGATTCCGGCTTCGGTTTCGCCGTACACTTCCGATGACTTCCTGACTTCGGGCAGAAGGGAATCCGGCACGGACATCATGGCGAGCAGCTCGTCATCCCATGTCTTCTCTTCGATATTGAACAGAAGGGTGCGCGAAGCGTTAGTGAAATCCGTAACGTGCAAGGCGCCGCCGCTGAGATTCCAGACCAGCCACGAG
>Ga0066833_10000436_pt1 | contig 16926 bp, 9 predicted proteins | sample ETNtaG_13_FD_66728 | JGI IMG/M metagenome (GOLD analysis project Ga0066833, IMG submission 66728) | Marine microbial and viral communities from oxygen minimum zone, Eastern Pacific Ocean - ETNP201306PF47B | ecosystem: Environmental > Aquatic > Marine > Oceanic | place: Pacific Ocean: Eastern...
CTCCAACCCCTGCTGACGAAGCCGAACTTCGATCTGTAAGTGGAGAAGAGGGTGTTGTAGAAACGTCTGCGGGAGTTGGAGTCACGGCTTTAGCCGGGTTCTTCGCAGTACGGCAGACCCGGCTAAATTTAGCCGGGTTCTTTCGGCCGCCCCAGGCCCGGCTAAAGCCGTTACTCCAACGCTCAGACCGGCCAGCATTTACGACCTCGTATGTGTATCGAGACCACACTTCCCTAATTCGCCTTCCTTACCTTCATCGCATAATCCGGATGCACCGGCGGAAGCGCTATCGAAAGACTGCCATCGGCGGCGGCGGCCTTTATTTTGCCGGTGACCTTTCCGGTGTATGCGTCCCAGAATTCCACGGTGTAGTTGCCGTCGGTCATGTTTTTTATGACCAGGGTTACGCCTTTGATAGGGCCCTTACGTCTTAAGCGGACCGGTACAACATTTCGAATTTTAGAATTAAAGACCCAGAGGTCCGCCATAGTAGCGTTAGACAGGCCGATGGCTTCGACGCCCGTTGTTATTGTCAGAGAATCTTCATCGAAGGAACTAATCTGGCGAAATTCTTTCCCGCGTCGGTCTTCGCCTTTCATGAAACTGGCGAGGGCGCCCAGATGGTTGTAGCGATCCATATAATGCAGCCAGGGCCACCACCAGTAACCGGTGCTGCCCGCGTAGGGGATCATGGCCATTGACCAGGTTCCTATGTGCACTTCGATGTCCAGGCGTGCCGCTGCATTTTTCAGGACATGGCCGCCGAATTCGCCGACTAGAATCGGTTTGTTGAAGTTGTTGAGCAGGTTGTGGAAGCTCCAGTAATTCACGTGGATGGTGTCGCCGGCGGGGCCGTTCTTCGTTTTGTTGTAATACCAGTCCTGCCAGTAGGTGTTGCTTTCGACGAAATCGAGCTCGTCTGACTTGAATACATCGTGGCCTCTGAAAGGCATGGAAAAGTGAGTGGCCACGATGTGGTTCTTGTCCCACTTGCGGAAAATGCCGGCCGCGTATTCGTGCCAGTCAACCAGTGGCGGGTGGGCACCGTCCTCCACGTTATGAATGTTGAGGGCCCAGTAATCATCGACGAACTCGGCCTCGGTAATAATGATCCAACCAAAGAGATTACGGCTGTATCCCCAGCGTCCCATGGTGTATCGGATGCGGTCCGCATATGTCTTACGAGGCAAGTCTTCGTTGAAAAACTCGCGAGGCCGCTTAAGCGGGCCCTGGTCGACCTCGTTCGCTTTGTTCCACGGGTTGTTTTTCCATTCGGTATCAATATCAATGCTGAACTGCCCATGGTTGGTACTGTCGATCTGCAGAAAGATGTTGTGTTGGCGCGCCTTCTCAATCAGGTAATCGAGTCGCCAGGCGTTCTCCATGTTGTATCGGCCGAGGCCCTGGTACCCGGGCCACTTTTTCGTCCACTCGAGCCCCATCCACCAGGAGCACTGCCACACTCGTGCCCAGTTCAGCCCTTCCTTTTCCATGGCAGCGAAATAATCATCGAACTGAAACGTGCCGCGGTGATTGAACTGCTGAAAGAAGGCCCCGTAGTTTTCGCTGTTACGGCCGTCGGAAGGCGAACGCAGATTGTGTCCGATCGGATAATAGAACTCGCCAGTGGAATGTTCGAAATGGCGTTTGTCATCAGCGATGCGAATGAAGCCCTTATGTTTGCTCGGAATGCCCTGGAAGGAAGCGGCACCTGCCTGCGGCCAGGCAATACGGTTATTGATTTTAATGGTGTATTCATATTTGCCGGTCTGCTTCGGTGAATACCGGAACTTCCAATGCGGTGCGCCCTTGGGGGTGAGGATTTCGAAAGGCTCTTTCTTTTCGCTGAGGGTGGACATCTGCACAATCTCGTTCCGTTCGAAGTCCTGGTAGTAGAACGCAGGCACTTCAAACACCTGTTTGTCCGGCGCGACGATGACCGCAACGATGTCGATTTCGTCGAGGTCGAAGGGATTTCGGAACTCACGATCGAGAGAGAAATCCAACTCAAAGCGATCGTACAGGCCGACTTTTTCGCTCTTCGCCTTTGCCTGGGTAACCTTGATGGGGCCTTCCGGCTGATACCGGCCGGTCTTCCAGAGCTGCATGTTGTCCACGTAGATCGGGCCTTCGTACTTTTCGTGCCCAAAGATGCGGACACCTACCTGGCGTACACGTGATCGGGCCCCGTCCGTCCATGGCTTGGTGTGCGCCCAGGGATTTTTTGAGCCGGCAACCTTCGCCGGCGGGTTCCATGCCTTGTTCCTTCCGGAGATATCGACGATGAGACGGGTGATGTCGCCGGGGATTAGGAACGGCTCAAGGAGGTTCTGGTAATACCACAGGTCCATGTCCTTGAGGAAGACCATCAGGCGCATGTCGTGCGGCGCGTCCGGCGGGATCTGGACGTCGATGACAAGCGTGTCGTAATCGAACCAGTCCTGCTCGATACTGGCGACGAGGGGGGCTTCGCCCTCTCCGGTAAAGTTGCGCCGAATCTCGAGGGAGGCGCGGCCGTGAGATGCCCAGTTGTTTGAAGATGCGATGTTGGTTTCTTTTCCGCCCTCGATGCTGGTTTCGGGCGTGAAGGGCGCCGTGCCAGCTTCGAAATCGGCGAAGACAGTGGTCCGCTTGTGAGGGAGTACCTGCGGGTGATAGGAGAGGACCCGTGCGTTGGCAGGCAGATGCTGGCTCAGAAAACCGCCGGCCTTCAGATGCCAGTCCTCCGCGCCCTTTGTGGCGAGGTCGGCAGCCAGGACAAGGTCGCTGACTGCCGGGTGGTCGCCGTACCGGGAAACGAGGTAGCGCCAGAAACGGGTTTGGGATTCGAGTGCAGCGGGCGTGCTGAAATAAAGGCTGGGACGTTGCACCGGGCCCCCGTTTTTGGCATTGATGGGGTTATCCGGCCATCGATGGTTACGGCGGTTGAAGAGCTCCATGTTGCCGTTAAGGCGAAGTGGATATTTTTTGCCGGCCTGGGCCGCGGCATCGAGGGCTCTTTCGAAATCCCAGGCTACCTCGAGGTTGTAGCGGCCAAGGTCTTTGTATTTGCCCCAACGGCTCGTCCACTCGAGCACTGCATGCCAGAGCGGGGCCTCGGTACTGGCATGCTCGGGGAGAGTCTTCCAGATGCCTCCCTTGAATTCCGACTTTGTTCTGTAGGAAAGGTCGTGAACCCGCAGCAGAAAGGGGCTGTCATAGTTGGAGGGCGCCTGCGGCTTCGGATCGATGACTGTGAACTCAGTTCGATGATTGAAGAACACGCCGCGACCGCCAACCTGGGCCTTAAATTGAACGCTGTGTCTGCCCTTCTCGGCCGTCCGAAATCTCAGCCCCCAATGCGGCGCGCCCACTGCGATTTTGGAGACCTTGGCCTGCTTGTATTTTTGAGAGAAGAACGCGTTCACCTCTTTGAGCTTCCCTGAAGGCGCGCGCACCTGGGCGCTGATGGACACCTCTCTCGGATCGAAGGGATTCTGGAAGGCTTGACTGAGCTGGAACTCGAGATCGTATGTCCCGCCGAGAGGTACCTGTTGCGATGCGGCGGCCAGTTCGACAACGCTCAACGGCTGTGCGGGCACGGGGGCCTGCCAGAATTCGAATGAATCAAGCTGTACTTGCCCCGAGTAGTTGTTAGTAGAGAAGAAGCGCAGCGAAACATCACGCACGCGGAACCGGCTGAAATCTGTCCAGGGGCGCTCGTGGCTGACGGGCTTGAGATCGCCGCCCTGGGCGATGTCAAAAATGAGGGTTGTGGTGTCGCCAGACCGCAGGAACGCAGGATGGAGCGCCTGATACCACCAGTTGTCTTCGTCTTTCACGCTCAAAAGCACGCGCATGTCACCGGGCGCATCCGCGGGCAGTTTGAATCGCACGACGGCCAGGTGAAAGCTGCTCCAGTCGCCGCCGGGCCCTTCAACAAACGCCTGTACTTCCTTGCCGGGGGCATCCGCTGGTGGGGGCGTTTTGTAGTACGGCTTGGACTTGATCGAAAGGCTCGGCTTGTGAACTTTGAACTCTTGGGGCGCGGCCATCGGATGATAGGAAGTCGCGCTGCCAAGAATTGAAGGCGGATAGGCAGCGAAGTTCTTTGCCAGCTCGGCATGCCAGGCGTCAGCACCGGGTGCATAAAGGTCGTTTGCGAAAACCACACCCGTGACCGACGGGGATTGCCCCCATCTGGCGAGGGTGTATCGCAGTAACGAGCGGATGCTCTTAAAGCTCGCAGGATGCTTGAAATACTCCGATGCCAGTGCCAGCGGGCCGCCGTTAGCCTTGTTGAAAGGATTGTCTTTCCAGCGATAGGTGAAATCGATGTTGGTGCTGATTTCGTGCAGCTCTTCATTCCCATTGAGTCGCAGTGGATGCTGGATGCCTTTACCCTCGGCCTCGGCTATGGCGTGGTCGAGATGAAAAGCGAATCTGAGATTGAGGCTGCCGAGGCCCTTGTAGCCTTCTCCCCAGCGTTGATGCCACTCGAGGTTGGCCAGCCACTGTTTTTGCGCGGCCGGTGTTTCCACGGTGGCGATGGCCGCGGAGAGGGGGGCCTGAGAAACCCACTTGCCGTCTTTCCAGATCGATTCAGTGCGATAAGAACGGTCGAACTGGCCGACTACAAACTCCTGTGATTCCTTTGACAGCGGGCCCTCTTCCTTTGCTGCCGTCTCGGCTGCCGCAGCTTTGAATGAGCCATTGCCTATCCGCAATGGCTGCCGTCCCTGTTCGCTCACGGTCAGTTCAAAGGTGTAATTCCCTTCGACAGGCGGCCTGTAGCGCACGTGCCATTCAATGGGCCCTTCCGGAGTCTCGATTTGTTTTCCCTCGAGTTCGCGCTTTCCGTAGTTCTGGTAAAGAAAGGCCGGCAGTTTTGTGTTGTTGCCAAGTGGATCTTTGATCACGGCATCGACGCTGACTTCGCCGGGGTCGAAGGGATGTGCATAAACTTTGGACAGCTCAAAGGAGATATGGTTAAGGCGGCCCGCAGGCAGAGCAGCTTCGGCCACGCGGAGAGCGAGGATGCGCGGCGGCTGGAGTTGTGGGGACCCGGCAACGGCCTTGGTGAGAAGAATCTGCTTGAGGGCGACTTCGCCCTCAAAAGGTCTCTCGGAATAGATACGAATCTCAGGCTGCTTAAGTTTCACGAGCGAATAGGCCGTGAAGGGCCGGCCATGCCCGGCAGGTTTGAATTCGCCGTAGCGACCGAGATTCATTCGAAGCCGAGTGACATCGCCAGGACGCAGGAATCCGCCGGCCATGGCCTGATACCACCAGTCGTCCCCATCCCTGGCCAGCAGCGCGCAGCGCATACCGGTGGGGGCGTCACGTGGGATTTCGATGTCGAGAACGATTTCCTGGTACGCCGACCAGTCGACCTCATCAGGCCCCATGAGCCTGAGAATCTCGTCACCGAATTTTTCGTGCGGGGCAAATGCGGGGCCCGCATCGGCGGGTGCCTGATCCTGGAGAGCTTGCGGATGCAGAGAAATGAGCGGCAAAGCAGCGCCGCTGCGGGCAGGAAGAGTTCGCCAGTATTCCCTCAGTGCTTCGTGCCATTTGGCCGGGCCTTCCGCCAGGGAAAAATCAGTCGAAAGCACGATCGCTTGAAGCGCGGGTGAGTGGCCGAAACGAGCGTGGATGTAGCGTAGCTGATTCTTTACATGCCCAAGCGCGTCCGCGTTGGTGAAGAATTCTGTTGCACGCCCGAGCGGGCCGCCGTTGGCTGCGCTGAAGGGCGAGTCCTTCCAACGGAGCTGGTAGTCGACATGTTCACTGACGTCGTGAAATTCTTCATTGCCGTAAAGGCGCAACGGGAATTGCACTCCCTTTTTCTCCGCAGCGGCCATGGCGAGATCGAGTTGGTGCGCGTTCGAGCCATGAAATTGGCTCAAGCCATAGAAGCCTCGTCGCGGGGGGCTCCATTCGAGAGGCGAATGCCAGTAAGAGAATTGTCCTCTGTAATCCGTGGAGGCATTCCATCCTTGGGGTGTAAGCTCGAAGGAGGCAATGCTGTAACGATCCAGTTGTTTCAGGACCGATGCTTCGAGAGCCTCCTCCTCAGCGGTCGACGACTGGATATCACCTTCTTTGGTGTTGGGGCCGACCATCAACAGAAGATCTTTCGTCTCATGCGAGTAGCGTCCCCGGACGATAATGCGGAGCTTGTGCATCCCTTTCTTCTGCGGACGGAATCTCGCACGCCATTCGCCGGCACCGAACGGCCGGAGGGGGAATTCAGCTTCCGCTTCAGTAGTGAAAACCTGGTGGTAGAACGCAAGCACGCTCTGTTTCGATGCATCCGGGTGGATGACGTGCATTCGGATGTCTGCCTCTCCGGCGTCGAAAGGATTCCTGAGAGGTGAGCTCAATCTGAAGCGGATTTCGGCTGTCTGCTGGACTTCAGACTTTTCAGGCAGGATCAGGTCATAAATGCGGGGAGTCTTTGGTTTCTGCCGCTTGAGAGTGACCTCCTTGATCTGGATCTTATCTCGCCCATCACCCGGTACGGAAGCACGGATTCCCATTGAGAGAATCCTGCGCATGGCAAAATCATCGATGTCTCGATTGTGGCCGCTTGGATACCAACTTGGAGATCCTTTGCCAAAACGCCATCTAACGGGTAGCCAGGAACCGTCTTTAGGGAGCTTGACAGTAACGGATTGATAGCGCCAGCCGCGGTCGTTTTCGATCGTGCCGTAGATCCACATATTGGTCAGCGATGCACTTGTCCGGCGCACGTGGAAAGAGACCTCCTCGGCATCGTGCCAGTCAGCATCGAGCTTCACGAGAACGAGCTGTCCGTTGGCCGGGCTGAGGCCCTCCTCGGGAGTGTTGAGATCGGCAATGTCGTCCGCGCAAGCCGTACCCAGGAATAAGAGCGGAAGGATGCAGTAACGCATTCAGGCAGGATTCAAGGTTCAGGATTCAAAATTCAGGATTCCATTCTCAATAAGGCTTCATGGAATCTTCGGTGAGCATCTTGGTGAGTTGGGTCATCACTTCTTTAGATGGCAGACGTCGAAGGGTGGAATCAAACATGGCTTCTCGAAAGAGTGGAGTGGCAAAGCCTCGTTCGAGTTTGAGCACATTCTTGAGCCGATAGATGGCCGCTACTGCTTCACATTGGAGCCGGTAATACTCGAGGCGTTCACTGTATTCTGAGGACCCGATTGGCAGCACGATGCGGATATCTTTTGCATCATGCTTCTGAAGCTGCTGCACCATGAACTCGAGGCCGATACGAAAATCGCGGGGGGCCGTACCAAGCTGCACGTCCCGGGTGCCAGCAAAAAATGTGAAGGCTGTATCCTTCTTCACTCCTTTGAAGCGCGACATCGCAGCCACTGTTTCATAAATAGGTCGAGAAGGTGATGAACCTTCCTTCGACAGCACAAACTCGACATTCTGCGATTCGGATGCATCCAACTGCATGTCAGAAAACATCACGGCTCGGGGTGGCGGGTCTTTCTTGACTAACCAGTCCTTGACGATACGAACCGGCAGCCAGTGTCGGCCGTGCCCTTTAATCCTATGCTCTACAATCAGGATGCAGCGGTTGCCGTCCTCGTCATAGAGATAGCTTCCCGCGGCCTTCAGCGGCGGGGTAATCTCCATCGACGAAATTAACGGAAACTTCAAGGACTCCACCGCCTTGCCATCGCGCATGAGTTGAAGCAGCGAAGCCTTTAAGTGCTCGCGTCCCTCCGGTGCCAGGCTGATTTGGATTTCGCCTTTCGTATCCGGCTTGACCTCCCTCGACCAGAGAACTTTGTTCTGTGCGGTAGTTCCCTCGAGCTTGAGACTGTCCCTTTCCTTGAGCGCTTCTTTCACGGTGAGGTGGATGTGAATCACATCATCGTGATAAACGAGCACGGGCAGGTAATCGAGCCGCAAGGCACCCGCCCATGAGAATGCACAGAATTGCAGCGCGGCAAGAGTTGATGTGATGAAACGATTCACAGGGGTGGGCTGATTGCGGAGAGGCAGCCCATGTTGAATGGAATTGGATTGGAAGAGTAGCAGACGCCTTAAAGGTGAGCAGTCGGTTTACACAAAGTTACGGCTTCACCAGCCTAAGGCCTCGAGCAGGCCCAGGGCAATGACGGTATGGCCGGCGGCGTTGGGATGGACAGGTTCCGGGCAGAACCGATCGGCGGGACGATACTTGAGCTGCTTCTGATACAGAGCATGGGTCTTGACATGACCGGCGACGTTGTACTTTTTCGCAAGCTTTGCTACGACGTTCCGGTAAGCAGGCAATCGCTCGAGCACAGTACTGCGGTGGCTGCCTGTTTCCGTATCAGTGCTGATGTAAAAGGGATCAATGAGTACGATTCTGGCCTTGGTATGTTTCTGTGTGAGATGGAGAATCTCGGTGTAGAGGCCCTCGTAGGCAGATGGGGAGAGATCGACAGTGTTGCCCAAATTGCGATGCAGATCATTGATTCCGATCTTGATCGTCAGCCAGTTAGGCTTGTGGATGAGCACATCATCATGCCAGCGTCCGCGAAGATCTTGAACGGTGTTTCCACCGATACCTTCGTTGATAAAAGTAATGTCACGCTCCGGATACTTCGCAGTGATGAGGTCGACCGTTTGTTTGACGTATCCACTGCCGAATGGGCGCTCTGGACCGCGACGTCCGCAGTCAGTAATACTGTCACCGATCATCACCACAGTCTGCCCGCTTTTTATCTGGAAACTCATGGAACCCTCGAAATGGATCAATATTGGATATAAAACCTCGCGCCAAGCGTCGGGGAATTGTTCCCAACCGCTCCGGTTACGCAAGAGACATTGAAGGTACCAATGATGAGCCAGGAAGAACCACTCGCAGGAAAGACCGCATGGGTAACGGGTTCCGGCAGAGGCATCGGACGAGCTTACGCCGAACGTCTGCTGAAGCTCGGGGCCCGTGTGGCCATCCATGATCTCAGTGAGGAAGCACCTTCGCAATTTGAGGAATCGAAGTCCCTGTCCGAAGTAGCAGAGGAGCTCGGCGGGTTGGGAGACGTCGTTGCCGTCTCTGGCGATCTGACAGAGGAGAATCAGGTAAGAAGGATGGCTGCCGAGATCAGAGAGCAGGCGACCCCAGTCGATATTCTGGTAAACAACGCGGGTGGTGATATCGCGGCGGACGGCAACAAAGCTGAGCCAAACGATTGTGTTTTCATCTCGGAAATTGACGCGTCCTCCATCATGGACCGCAATCTCAAGAGCGCTATTCTGTGCTGTCAGGCGGTTTCACCGGACATGATGGCCAGTGGTTATGGCCGAATCATCAACATCGCATCCAACGCGGCCTTCCATGGCTGCGCATGGGGCTCGATGTACGCAGTGGCCAAAGCGGCCGTGAATCACTTCACCCGCTGTCTGGCCGCGCAGGTCAGGTCGTCCGGAGTGACCGTGAACTGCATCGCGCCGGGGAACACGCCGACCGCTAGATTTATGGCAACACGCAAAGTAGACGAAAAGTGGCTGAACTCGGACCATCCCCTGGAACGTCCCTGTCAGCCTGACGATCTGGCAAACGTGATGGAGTTTCTAGTTACGGACCTGGGATCGTTTGTAAGTGGGCAGGTGATCAGCGTGGATGGCGGCGGGCGACTGGTGGCTGGATAGGGAGATAATGTCGGGCCAAAAAATCAGCCAGCCTGCAGCGGGCTAGCAGGCTGGCTTGAGGGCGGTGAGTTGCATCCGAAAGCTATGTTGTGCGGTGTGAGGCGGGAGCTCTCGGACTGTGTCGCAACTCTAGCGGATGGCGGTGTCACAATCAGAATACGCCCCTTTGGGCACATGCCAAAAAAATTCTTGGCAAAAATTTGGGCAGCCCAGAGGCCCGCTGCTTAGTCGTTGAAATGAAAGAAATTGAGGAGAGTCGGCGCCAGAGGCTCTGTCAGTGTTCGTCACCAAACGGACTCGCGGACATTGAAAAACGGGGAAAATCCTAAAGTTCTCTCAGAACCTTCGATAATTCCAACAGGTGTTTTTTCGCCTCAGATTCGCGGTGCCCGGTCGCCTCCCTCAGATTCTGATGGTGAGCGCGCGACAAGATCTCTTGAGAAATGGGCTCATGCCTCCGATTCAGATAACCATTAATCCGTCGCTCCTCAGGCGATTGAGTTTCGATTCGGGCGCGATTCCCAATCCCACCCATCTGAGAGTAAGGGATCTGGTGACGATCCTGTCCTCGCTGGAGAGCGACCTGGACGAATCGCTCATTCCTCAGAAAGACACTGTAGTTATCAGCGATGAGGCGGACCGAAGGTTTCAGGCACGAAGTATCGATGGCCACAATAACAATCCTCTGTTCCCGATGAGGGGAGGAGCGGGCCAGCAACTCGCTCGCGCAGCCGCGCCCAGGTACTCGGACGGTGTAGATGACATGGGCGGCCAGACTCGGCCCAATCCGAGGACCATCAGCAATGTTGTCTCCGCTCAGAGCGCTTCCATTCCAAACGATCGCGGGCTGACCAGCATGGTCTGGCAGTGGGGACAGTTCATCGATCACGATATCGACCTGACGCCAGAGCAGGTGCCGAACGAGGTGAGAGACATACCGATGCCGCGAGGGGATGCGTTCTTCGATCCTCGCGGCAAGGGGGATGCAAAGATTGGTTTCATACGCAGTCGATACGATACAACGACCGGTACGAATCAGATGAATCCGCGACAGCAGATCAATGCCATTACCGCCTGGCTCGATGGTTCGATGGTTTATGGCTCTGATTCGGAACGGGCAGCATTTCTCCGAACGTTCGAAGACGGCCTGCTCAAGACCAGCCCGGGTGACTTGCTGCCCTTCAATGACGGGAGTCAGGATAACGCGATGGGCAAGTCCACCCGGTTCTTTGTGGCCGGAGATGTCCGTGCGAACGAACAGACCGGTCTGACGGCGATGCACACTGTGTTCATGCGTGAACACAATCGACTGGCGAAGTCGATCAAACAGAACAGCCCGCACCTTTCGGATGAAGAAATCTATCAGCGTGCTCGCAAGATTGTTGGCGCACAGATTCAGGCCATTACCTTCAATGAATTTCTGCCGGCTCTTCTTGGCGAGGGCGCCATCGACAGATACAGGGGTTATGACCCGACCGTTGACGGTTCGGTAATGAATGAGTTTTCGACCTCACTCTATCGGATGGGCCACAGCATGATCCCTTCATTCCTTCCTCGCGTGAATGAGCAGGGAGAACCGATTCCGCAAGGCCACCTGGAACTGAGGAACGCGTTCTTCAATCCCGCGCGCATCACTCGTGAGGGTGGGATTGATCCTGTCCTGCGCGGGCTGGCCGGCCAGCAGATGGAAGAGGTTGATACAAGGGTTGTGGATGATCTGCGGAGCTTCCTGTTTGGCCCCCCAGGCGCCGGGGGACTTGACCTTGCCGCGCTCAACATTCAGCGAGGACGCGACCATGGCCTGCCCGATTACAACACCATGCGCATCGCCTTCGGGCTTGAGCCCGCGCGCAATTTCATGGACATCACCTCTGACCCGGTGATCGCGGGCAGACTCCGCAGCCTCTACGGGAGCGTGCATAACGTGGATTCCTGGGTCGGCGCGCTGGCTGAGGATCATGTGGAAGGCGCAAGCACGGGCGAATTGCTTTTCGCCGCCATCAGACAACAGTTCGAGAACCTTCGGGACGGCGATCGTTTCTACTATGAGAATGATCCCGCCTTCACCGAACAGGATCTGAAAGTGATAAACAGCACGAGCCTTGCTGACATCATCAGGCGCAACACCGGCGTACAGAATATCTCGAATGATGTCTTCCACGCAGGCGTGTAGAACGGCGGGCGAAACTTCGGCGGCTTTACACAGACAGGTGTGCCAGCAACAATGTCCGCCGGGCCGCTGATAAAGCGGGTTACTGCGAACCACGCTAAATCCACACCAGGAGTTCCAAAATGAAGAAGGGCATCTGTATGGGCTGCTTGCCCGGCGACAACGCACAAACGAAACTTCAACTGGCGAAAGATACAGGATTCGACGGCGTCGAATTCCCGTCCAATGACGATACGGACACCGTCCTCGAATGGAAGAAGATCGCGGACGAGGTCGGATTGGAGATACCGAGCATCATGGGCGGCAAGCACTGGTCACATCCGTTGTCGAGCCCAGACCCCGATGTCCGTAAGGTTTGTAACGAGTGCATCAAGCAGGACATTCGTCATGCCAGGCAGATTGGCGCCAACGCAGTGCTGCTCGTGCCCGCTGTGGTAAATGATGAAGTTACTTATGAGGAAGCGTGGGAACGAAGCTTCGCCGAGGTGCAGGACATCGCTGCAGTCGCGGAGGAGGAAGAGATTGTGCTCGCGCTCGAAAACGTCTGGAACAAATTCCTGCTCAGTCCGATGGAGTTCAAAAACTACGTGGCCGAAGTGAACAGCCCGTACGTCAAGGCGTATTTCGATTGCGGTAACATCATGGCCTACGGCTTTCCACAGCACTGGATTCGCAGCCTTGGTGATCAGATCTTCAAGATTCACGTAAAAGGATTCACCCCGTATCCCAATCTCGGTTTTCCCAAGTCACTCGATAGCGATGTTCCGTGGAAGGCGTGCCGCGAGGCATGGATGGAAATCGGTTATGACGATTATCTCACCGTCGAAATCGGCGGAGACAAAGATGACCCGGAAGGAAGCATCCGCATGTTCAGCGAACAGCTCAGCAAGATCATTGCTGGTGAACTGTAAGGGGCCGTGATCCGATCACGGTCACACACGCTCTACTTCGCCGGCCGTGGTGACATTCGCTATCTCGCCCTCGCCCTCATAAAAGACCACGGCCAGTTCGGTCTCCAGTGTGCCTCCTGCTTCGAGGCAGGGGGCGAGATCGTTTGCGACCGCGTATTCCAATCCCGTCCCCGGGATGCAATTGAACGGTTCCAGCGCCATCGTGTAACAGCGGCCATAGAAGGGGTAACCAAACGATCCCTTCAGTTCCTGCCAATACCAGATGTGCGGGAACACGTCCTTGTTCCACGACATTGAAAAACCGAGATCGTATTCAGGATTGAAGATGCTGTACCAGCCGGCCTCCAGGTCTGTCACATACCCCATCTCCGCGGCACGCTGGCCGGCAGGCGGCACGACGCTCATGTCCACCTTCTCTCCCTCTTCGGTTTCCGCATGGGGCCAGAGCGTCGAGTAATCTCCCTTCAGTCTGGCGGCCTCGGTATTCGCTGAGGGATGCGTTCGAAAGGTTCGTGCCGGCACCTGGATCTGACATCCTTCTGCAAGGAAAGGCGCCCCGAAAGCCGGGTGATGCCCCCACATAAAATGCATCTCTTCTTCTGCGAGATTCTCGACCTTCTCTTTGAAAGTGATCACCGGGCTGCCCCGTTCGATTGTCATAATTCGCGACACCGTGAACGGGCTGCGGAAGAGCTGCACGCTAAACTCCACCGAGATGGTTTTCTCATCCGCATGCAGCACATTGAAATCCCACGGCAATGTGGAAGCCTCGCCATGAAAATTCATCAGGGCGTCCTTGTAGGTACATTCATCGCCGCCATTGGGAAAGATCTCCTGCCAGCCCCCGGGATAATGTTCCATCCACGCGGTCAGCGTGCTCGCGCCCGCAGAATGAAGACCGTCGACCGGACGCTTCAAGCCCCACGGCGATTTCCAGAGCACGTCCAGCTTGCACGGCTTGTAAAAAATGGAATAGATATCCGCGCCTTTTTCCGGAATCACCGTCACAGAGATCAGTCCGTTTTCCAGAGTGACAGCAAAGTAACGTTTAGGCAGACGGTGTTCGCTTAGATGACAGGATTCTTGAGACATGTTGAAGTCGCTCCGATTACCAGGGGGATAAAGCTTTTTATGCGGACCGAGATTTCTGTCAAGCATGTCTTTCACATGATCATCGAATGAATCTTCTGCTACTGACATTACTGGTCAGGGTGGGTTCTTCCGAAACCGGAATAAACGCCCTCGAGCAGAAAGCGCTGGAAGCGTTCATTACCGCATTGGAGACGCGGCAGCCGGCATCACCCGACATCATCAATGAACTGGCGGATCTGGACTATCCTGCTTTCAGAAAACTCGTAAATGAATACGTGGCTGTGGAAGATCCCGACCGCAGCACACACCTCCGTTATCAATCACTTCTTGAACGCACAAGCCGCAGCGCCCTTGCACCGTGGAAGATGGTGAAACTCTATTCGCCGGAGTTCGCGGGCTTTCTTACTCAGTCTCAGAATGAGGCAGCGTCAAAACTGTTTCGCCGACTGTTGAACAGCGAGCTGGAACATCAGCCTTTTCGACTGGCCGTGAGGTTGACTCCGTCTGTTGCCCTGGCTGCCCTGGGTCGAAATGAACCGAGGGATGCCGCAGCTCTACTGTCCGCATGGAACAGCCGTCTCCATTCCGGTCGGGAAAGCCGGCCGATTGCGAATCTGAACGATCACCTCCTCGCCATCACCAAAACCTGGAATCTCGAAGACAGTCCGACACTGATTGAGAAACGACTTCTCTTTTTCGCCGGATGGCCGCAACTGACAGAGTTTTATGCCAGGGCCCTCGCTCAATGCCTAGACCACGCAAACAGGCAATTAGTCATGGCCGGCCTGAGAGTGCAGTCTCGTTATCCCTGTCTCATTGATGGCAACGAAAAAATCATTCGCCGCTTTGGAAACGATTCAGAAATTCCTGTCTCCGCTTTGCATAATTTCGCGCTGGATACGAAGCAGGATCACTCATCAGTTCTTCGCAAAACCTGGACGGCCCTTACAGACCGGAAGGCCCAACGCGCCTGCCTGTTCTCGATGGGCATTCATCCCGATGGAAATGCTGACATCGCTCTCGAGGCCGTAAGGAAGTGGCCCTATGAGGTCTTCGATGTCGCCGCGGCCGTGCTGGCAAAGGGCGACAGAAAACATGCCCGGCGCGCGGTCGAACATATGTTGAAGCACTCCGACCGGGGCCACGAAGAGGCGCTGAGGCTGGCAGCAACGATGAAACTGCGCGGGTCTGAAGAATTTGCAATCAGCATCGCTGAAAGCGAAGGCGACCTCATCCTCCGTCAAACCGCGATGCATTACCTGAAACAGGCAGAAGGGAAATTCAGGAAGTGCGGCCTGCCCTGGCTCGGTCACAGCGATTCTGATCTGCGGCTCTCTGCCATACAGATGATGGGCGACCCGCATGGGCTGACAAAAGGCGACATGAATGAGATTGGCCCGGTGCTGATCAAAGTCGCCCAGTCTGATCCTTCCATGGGACACCGGCAGGAGGCAGTGTTCGCCCTTGGGAAATGGAAAGCCCCGTTGGCGAAGCCGTTCTTCAAAAAGTTGATCGATGAGAACGCTGCCGGTGCGCTACAGTTTCGGATTTCTCACTATTGGAACTACCGACTCTACCTGATGGGGCTGCTGGGAATGGCCAGGATGGAGGAAGAGGGATCATCAGCTCGAAAACTACTGCTTGATATTCACAGAAGAGGCGGCCCGACGGCCAGGATGGATGTGCTTCTGGCGTTTACTGAATTGGGAGAGGTCCCTGAGATCGCACTTGAAAGCCTGTCTACATCCGAGCCCAAAATTGTGGCTACCGCCGCACGACTGATCCGAGTACATGGCTCAGATGACCAGCAACGACGGATGATGACTTTCTTCAAACGCTCACCGCTGTGGGAACTGTTCCGCAGCTCTGGAATCGATGACCACAACATCCTGAAGTTCTCGGAAGTAGCAGAATGAGCCTTCCCATTTTCGTGCAAGGAAACCGTGTCCCGGTGGGATATAATCTCTGCACCTGCTTTCTGATGAAGGTATAGAGATGTCCCAAGTATCACTCAGCCCCGTTTCCCTTGAAAGGATGGTTAAAGCCGTGGAAAAAGTTCGTGATCGATTGGAGCGGGTGACCTCCATACTGGAACAACACAGTGTGCCCTATGCTGTCGCAGGCGGGAACGCAGTGGCCGCCTGGGTGGCCAGGGTCGATGAAGCTGCGGTCAGGAATACGCAAGATGTGGACATTCTTCTAAGGAGGAGCGATCTACAATCAGCTCAGGATGCTCTAGCGCCGGAGGGTTTCATATACCGAAACGTGGCAGGCGTTCACATGTTTCTGGATGGGCCCGACGCCAAGCCGAGGGATGCCGTGCACGTGGTCTGGGCGGGGGAGAAAGTGAGACAAGACTACCCTATTCACGCGCCTGACGTGCTTGAGTCAGAATCCTCGGGTGACTTTACTGTTGTATCACTCGAAGCCCTGGTCAAAATGAAACTGACATCCTTCAGGGACAAAGATCGAACCCATGTCCGAGACCTTATCGGTGTCGACCTGGTAAACGCATCCTGGCTGAAGCGACTTCCATCCGTTCTGGCCGAACGCCTGCAGGAACTCCTCGATAATCCTGACGGATGATCCAGCCGCCATTTCTCACTCCTCGTGGCGACAGGCTGCCACCAGCCTGTCAGCCGTTGTTTTTTTCAGGTCCTGATAAAACAGACGAATCAACACTTTGTCACTTTCGACGATCTGTTATTAGCTCAGTCGTTGTGTGCTGAGAGATAAGAATGCCAACACTCGCAACACAGTTTCCAACATTCCTGAAAAGGCCCTGCTCTGATTACCACATACGTTCTCAGTATTGGCGGTGAAGGGTGACCGAGCACAACACATGGATGCGATTCAGTTACCGTAAGCGTCCTGGGCTCCATCTAGGAACCGTGTACCCACATTGTTCCTCTGCCACTCTCTCCCAGTGCCGTTGGTGATACTCGCGATCTCGTCTTTATTCCGCATAATGGCTCACTTCCCCACCACATTCCCTGAGACATCCTGCTGTTCGTCGCGCGTCTCGATCGTGCTTCCGTTCGCGAAGAAGATGTTCCCGTTCACGCGGTGCTTGCCGGACACGATGGGGCTGCCATCGATCTGCCGGTCCGTCACCTTGCCGCGCAGACGCAGGGC
>Ga0066833_10000439_pt1 | contig 16894 bp, 12 predicted proteins | sample ETNtaG_13_FD_66728 | JGI IMG/M metagenome (GOLD analysis project Ga0066833, IMG submission 66728) | Marine microbial and viral communities from oxygen minimum zone, Eastern Pacific Ocean - ETNP201306PF47B | ecosystem: Environmental > Aquatic > Marine > Oceanic | place: Pacific Ocean: Eastern...
ATATCTGGCAATGCCACACCACCTCCCATATACCCACAATGCGAAAAATCGGGAATCACATTTCCCTTTTCATCCGGTGTATATACCAGCTTTCCATCTTCACCAGGATACACCAGCTCACTATAATTCTCCTCTGCCCACACTGACCCAACACAAACCAGCAATGTCACCGACACACTAATAAACCCCAACAAATAAACCACAGACAACATCCTTGTTTTTTTACCTTTTAATACGGCCAAATCCACGCATGCCCAAAAGTCCGCGTCTTTACTCTCCAACTCATGAATATAATAAAAAACTATCGAAGAGTTGCCACTTAACTAAATAATGGCATAAGGGCCGTTGATACCCGCCTGATTACCCCGTACGGGATTAATGCCTGTAAACATATTCCATTCAAGCAGAGAATTCGCACAGTCTAGCAGTTATATTGTTAGTCTTTCAGGATCTAGTTGAAGATCTGATATAGACTCAAAAGATCACGTCTGAACTCTTTATTGATTGTTAGATGTTCTGCCAATTCTATGTTAATTATTGCAGATGCCAAGATCAACATTAACTTGACAATAAATTAAACTATCTCACCACCATCACTATTGACATCACCTGTTAATTTTTTGTGGTTCTGGTCCTGTTGTTTCCTCTATTACTTGAGGTTTTTGAAATAAAGCACCATCGAGATTTTCCACTTGATGACGTTTTTTTGCTTCCCGATGACCAACTTTGGTTAGTTCTTCGTCAAAATTGATGGATTGCGTCTTTCCACTCCGATTATAGACTACCCATCCTAGTTCAAACTCACGGATGAATAACCCTTCTGTTTCTTGAAATAATTTCGCTTTCATACCGATCGGATATCCCAAATTTACATCCCAGAAATCATACCAATTATGCAGATGATCTGGTGTTGGCATGGCGTTATCATCAGCAAACAAAACATATCCGTCTGAATGGGTTAAGCTTAGGGATGTGATCATACGCATCCACTTCTGATTTAAAGCACTATTCCTTTCAGCAATTCTTATTGCTCGATTCCCGTTGTATTTTGTTACTACTCTCCATCCTTCTAAACAATTAATGCGAGGCTGTTTGAGATTTTGTTCTGCCCAAAGTAAGGCGTTTTCCATTTCCTTAATCTCAAACAGATTATATCCTCTATCATATTTGTCTTTATCACATTCCATAAAAACGCCGTTCACGTATGATGCCGAACGAGGTATTTTACGCTTATTAGAATTGACCATAATTAGGAAATCATCTCCGACTTTGGACCGAATTTTCCGTAGGATAGCGATCCGAGCTGTCAATTCCTTCTCCAAGGTTAAAACCGTTCTTGACCAGTCGCCAATTTCTGCAGTAGTGGCAAAATCTTCATTCCACCAGTCGAGCATAATTCCGTCAAATAATCCTGATTTTTTTAGCTCTAAGGCTTTTTCTGCTATCAATTCCTGAACCGATTCTTGGGTGAAATCAATTAGGTAGTGCAGTACTTTGTCATCCTGATCGATTTTACCGTTAACATTGGTATCTTCTCCCCAACCAATTACATGTTGTCCGTTGCTGTCCTTCAACCAGAAGGGCGAATTAGGAGGGTAAAAGCCAACCTGCCACCAATGTTCGACCGTTTTTTCGTTAGTTTCTGAAAGATATGGGGCATCTCTAAATCGAAGTTCGACCAGCAGTCTTAGATTGGAGTTTAAGAACAATAACTGCTGTTTTCTTTTCCGAGCAATATTCAGCTGGTCTGGATTCAAATCTATTTCTAACCCTTGGTATGGTTGGACTTGGGATATATTCCAAGTGATTCCTAATAGGGCATGTGGATGGGCAAAAGCAAGGTCATGCCGAGCTAAGAGACTTATCACATCTTCATCTGCTCCATTTTCAATTCCATTCCACGCTTGGAAAATTGACGGGTAACTTCGATTTTGTTGATCGCTTGCGATGATAACGGAATCACCAACATTTTCACCTAGAGCTTTCTCCAGTTCTGTTCTTGGGTTGAGATCGAGAATCTCAATAACCTCTCCCCAGATAGAATCAGCAGCCAAAACAACCAGAAAAATTAATAGTCCAATACGTTTCATTTCAATTTCTCCAGATTTCAGTATTTCCAGATATCAAAGTGGATCATAATTGCAGTATTGCTCAGGTATAAGCAGGGATTGGGCAATTTCTATTTTATCAAAACACCACATTCTAGTAAAGTAGGATCTGCTTAGGGTCTTTGAGTATTCATTGCCTTTCCATGTTGACAATGCAGATGCAGAATACAACATAACCTGGCAATTGAAATAGTAGAATCAAATTTAAACCCAAGTAAAAAACAAATTTAGATTTACAAATGTACTAGTTGATCTTCAAGATAGGTTAGGTACTGAAGAGGTGTAGGCATTTCAACTTAATAATGAATATGATTTACATCATAAGGAACTGTTATTAGTTTCATAATTTTTATTTCTCTCTTTTTTTAATGTTCGCTGAACTTATACTTAAGTTATAACTTAAATACATGTACTAAAGTCTGGGCTTATGTACAACACGATCTAGCTATAGCTGGGTTCTTACTGCGACTTAAGTCTATATGTATTAAACATTCTATCTTAAATACAACTAGCACCATACGCAACCTTAATTACCAATTGCTCTTTTCATATTCCTTGACCGCTTCTAGTGCTTCAGGTGTACCTATTTTCCCTAATGCCATTGCCGCAGAATAACTAACCGCTGGCTCCTGTAGTGCTTGGATCAGTGCAAGCACCGCATCCTTTGCTCCTAGTCCTATCTTCCCTAATATATATGCCGCATAAGAACGCACATTAAAATCATCTAATTGACTTCATCATTTTTACCCCCTTACAATCATCAGATCTTTTTCACTTTTGAAGTTGTTCTTAACCAGACTGTTCTGTTTACTGTATTTGGAAGTTCGTGACAGTGTTCAAAACATCAATGGAAGCTATCAGCAGGGTCATTGATCAAGAAGTATTTGGACCAGCTGTTGAACAAGTTTAGGTTTCCGGATAGTAACATAATGTAGTATATCCTTAATACAACTAGCCACCATAAACTAACAGTAGTAAAGCGGTCAAGACCGTGCATAGCACGGATAAATGGTAATTTAACTCCCGTACCATTTTCTACCTAGCTGAGATATTTTTAGGAGATACATCTATCCGGATGTTATACACCGGGTTGAGGACAAACCTGCCGGCTCTAATTAGATCGGGGATTTTCAACTCTATCATTTTTCAAATACACCCTCTTGCTTTACTATCTGATGATAACACAGGTAGTTTCGTACCGGAATATCGGGGCCGATGGAATGCGCCCCGATAATGGCGCCACCATCCTTCCCTACTTCGATGATCTCTCTGGCTTGATTGCGAATAGCGTCTGCCGTTCCTCCCGGTAAGACATGCGAATTACACATGCCACCGATGTAGCTAAGCTTACGGCCATATTTCGCCTTCAGCGTCGGAATATACAGCCCTGCACGCGGTTCAACGGGGTTGATACCGTCAATTCCCGCTTCGATGAACATATCCAGTAACGGACCGATATTGCCATCACTGTGCAAAATAACTTTGGCCGCACCTGCCTCCTTGAATGCTGAAACCATCCGACGGTACGCCGGCAAAAAAATTTGCCCAAACGCCTTTGGTGACATCATTGGCTGATGGTTATAGGCGATGTCGTCGTAGATCCACAATCCCGTGTCATAGAGATTACCGCGTCGCAAGGATTCCAATCCAACCTGAATAATATGGTCTGCCACTCGATCGGCTAGTGCTTTTGCGAAAGGCGGGTCATCGGCAATATCCTGCAAAAAATTGACTTCGCCGCGCAGAAAGGTTGTCCGCAGATAAGGACCGCCGGTTTTGCAGAAAACACAATATCTGTCTCGCCCTGATTCGACGTTTTGCAGAAAACCGTGATAACGTGAATCTAGCGTCGGTGGGTCAAACCATAGGCGCTCTAAATCTCTCTTTTCTTGAACCGCAACCTCCAATTCGCGGTAGAAATACGCTCCCCTCACCTTTTGGGTTACTCGTCCCCACCCGTCCCGCTCCGTTACGGTCTTGGTATCTTCGTGCAACAGTTTCCGTCTAGTCGGAAATGGGGTTTCGTCCGCTACGACAATCCGAATATCAATGCCGAAACAGTCCGCAAGATCTGTCTGTCCCGACAGGGAAAGTTCCTGGATGCACTGTTGGCGGAACTCCTCCCAAAACGAATCGAACGTTGGAGTGCGGTCGGGACGCTGATGATTAAGCGCCGCCATAACACGTTGTTTCGAAGTCATAATTCTGTTCTCCTCAAGATCAAATCATCAGCAAAGCATCACGATAATCGCCTTCCGTAACGTTTGCCGTAATGGTTTCACGTTCAAGCTATTTCACCGCTTCCAACCGGTGCTGACCGTCAACCAACCAACTGGATTGACCATCGCTCACCATGTGACATGAAAGGAGTTTTCCCACATTGCCGCGCAGTTCAAATCATCCATTGTTGCCTGCCTGAAACTGCCACTAGGATAGTCGTGGTGTTCCACGACACGGAGTTCATATATCCGCTGACGCATGCCGTACTCACTTTGTCTTCCCGTTAACCTGTTCCATTCGGATTCAAAGTGTTTGGCGATTTCTTCTACTGCAATTACAGTAGGAACATGCCAGTCTCCCTTATGGAGCTCAGAGGCCAAAAGATCAATGGCCTGAGTAGATTTATTGTTTAATGAGGCAATCTGGAGTTTGTATGGTGGTGTCATCAAAGCAATCAGCTCCAGTTTTCTCCTGCTTGCAATAGTAGCAAGGTATGGTTGAGTGCCATAGTGAAATGGGTTCTCCACGAGGCGAAGTGATATCCCAAACATGAGTCCGTGAAGTGCTTCGTTCTCTTCTAGGACAAACTGAGTTGCACTCAGGAATGCTTTGGGATCTTGATATTCAATATATTCCATTAGTCATCAAGAAGCATTTGAACCATGTGTTGAACTTGTTGCTTGCCCAGTTGCTGAACTAGCTTAGGTTTTCTGATAGTAACACGGTAAAGAATCTCCTTCAAATATTGATTACCTGGACAGTGCTTGTAGTTGCTTCTCTGTCAGTCAACACATCACTTTCACACAACTAAACTTACCCCATACCCTTCCTATCAACCACACATAATATATCCTTTGTTAACTTTTTCACCTAAAATCCCAAGGTTTTTTCAAACGAGCTAGATACAACACAATAATACGTATTGACACATTGTCAGGGTTTAAACTGAACTAAAGGTCATGATGTCAAAGCCTTCCACTTAAGCCGACATATTTCTCACTTTCCTATTGTTATCATACAGAATCTGGAAAGGCAAAATTCATTTTCAAGATGATGTCGGCTGATAAGCAAAGGTTAGTTAGTAACAAGGTTTCAGACAACACGGTTGGATATCATAATCAGATTAAACCTGAAATTCAGAGGGAGGGAGCTAAGATTGGCATAAATAATGATCATAGTCCCAAATAGACCACGAAACTCTTTAAAGAGCAAGGAATTATGGTGGAAGAAAAGAACAAATGGGGGTTTCAGGTTTTTAGGATACACGAAACCAGAATAGAATTATGGGCTACACGCCCAACGATATTGTAACAATAATAAATAGAGGTAAAAAAATGAAAAAGAACAATGCTTTTACACTACACTGGATCTTCAACTTGTTGGTGGTTCTTGTTAGCCTGGCTTCTACCGCAACAGGATTCGCCCAGGGAGGGGATTATGCTGTCACCGATGTCAAAAATGGTGGAACTATCACCGGTACAATTTCTTTTACAGGGAAGGTTCCAACGCCTAAACAGTTGGTAATCGACATCGACGCGGAGATCTGTGCAAAAACAACCAAGGTTAATGAAAGTCTACTGGTGGAAGCGGAGACTAAAGGGGTCAAGAATGTAGTTGTCTCCCTGAAGGGCATTAATACCGGAAAGGACTGGAGCCTTCCCGAAAAAGGCTTAGCGCTTTTTTTAAATGCCCCGTCAACGCTCCAGAAGGATCTTGACGGTGGAAAAACGGTGCCAAAGAGCTTACAGCAGATGCTCAAAAAGAACAGGGTTCGCATTGATGCAAAAGCGACCGTCTCGATTGAGAAGGATAGTAGCCAATGGTTGATAACCGATAAAAAGAATCAGCAACAGTATCGAGTCAAGAAAGAGGGGGATCAGCTCAACGTTTATGGTTTGGCGCTTAATCAAAATGGCTGTCAATTTAGACCTCATGTTTTTGTGGTACCGGCAGCTAGACCTTTTTACGTGCTGAACAATGATGGTATCATGCACAACCTTCATACTTATAGTAAAGCGAATCGAGCTATCAATAAGGCACAGCCAAGATTTATGAAGGCGCTTCAGATGAAATCCAAGGACTTCAAAAAGCCAGAAACTATCAGAATAGCATGCGATGTCCACAGTTGGATGAAGGCGTGGATCGTTACTACCGCACATCCTTACTATGCGGTAACAGATGCAAAAGGCAATTTTGCGATTGATAGAATACCTCCAGGGAGCTATACTTTGGAGCTTTGGCATGAACGTCTAGGTGAGCAAAGCCAGTCGGTCAGCATCGCGGCCGGTGGTACCACCCCGGTAGAGGCGACTTATACCGCACCAAAATGATAATCGCAATACGTAGTGTGGTATGTGACATGAATTTCCGAAGGAACACACACAATCTCTTGGAATATCACGAAACTAAAAACATCCAATAAATTCGATAAACATATTTAAATTATGATAAATGGGCATTCTATGAAATTTATTCTAAACTGGACAACTTTGATTGCAGCAATAGTATGTTCTATCTCCGCTCAAAACATCTCCGCTCAAGACACAACAGAAAAACAAAGTTATAATAAATATTGCCTTCCCTGCCATGGATTGGAGGGTAAAGGAGATGGCGAATTATCCTATCTTTTATATCCCAAGCCCCGAGATTTGACTGGTGGACTATTTAAAATTAGAAGTACACCCACAGGTAATCCCCCTACTGATAGTGATTTAATTACTACTATTAGAAAAGGAATGCCTGGAACTGCCATGCCTCCTTTTGATTTTTTAAATCCTGATGAATTGAAAGATATTGTTAGCTCTGTAAAAGATTTAGGGAATATTAACAATAGCAATGTAGCACAAATTCCAATACCTGATGAAATATCGAAAACGGATGAATTATTGAAATTAGGAAAATCAATTTATACTGATTTAGGGTGTAACCAATGTCATGGAGAAAAAGGAAGAGGAGATGGCCCATCATCAAATGTATTGGTGGATTCATGGGGCTACCCCATAATTCCCAGAGACTTCACATCCGGTGTTTATTTAGGAGGAGGCCAAGCCCAGGATCTCTATTTAAGGTTTGTGGGTGGGATGGACGGCACGCCCATGCCAGCTTACGGAAACTTGGCTGAGTTATTTGAGAAACCTAAAAGTGATGAAAGTAAACTTGCTTGGTCGCTGGTACACTATGTAAAAAGTTTAGAAACAGGGATTTCAGCAGAAACAATACAACCTCCGGAAGATGGCAAAATTACTGCTCTAGCTGTAAGCAAGCGTACTAAATCAGAAAAATTATTAGATGCATCATCTAGATTCTGGGAGAAAGCAGATTCTTATTCAATCCCGATATCACGGTTATGGCAAAGTGATAATGTCAATTACCAGATGGTGGATATACAAGCAATCTATAATGCCGATTATGTGGCAGTCAAATTGGAATGGGAAGACCGATCCCAGGATCAGGGGTTATATCGAGTCCAGGATTTTCAAGATGGAGCAGGGATTCAATTTTCATTAGATGGAACCAAAGGATTTCATGGGATGGGATCGAAAGAGCATCCCACGGATATATGGTTTTGGAAAGCAGAATGGCAAATGAGGGTAGATGAAAAAATTGATTCCGATATTGCCTTGGCCTATGCCAATCGGGTCACCGATTCAAATGTGGAGACTTATCCCCAATTGATGAATGATATTGCCTATCTTTCCGGCCGGGACGTTGGAAACATTAATTCTGAGACAGCTAAAGTATCACCAGTAGAAAATGTGATGGCTATCGGTCCTCAAACGGTGACTTCCTTTCCCGAAAATGAACAAAAAGTAATGGGCAAGGGCATTTGGGACGGGCAAAAATGGCAGGTTGTGTTTGTTAGAAAATTAAAATTTGATTCCAAACAAAAAGTGAATTTTATTAAAGGTGAATCCATTCCCATTGCTTTTGCCATTTGGAATGGCAGTGAAAAAGACCGGAATGGGCAAAAGATGGTATCCACCTGGTATGATTTAGAGCTAAAGGATTAGGTATGAATAAAGATCAAAATAAAAACGGTAAAATCAGCCCCGAACAGCAAAACTCAAAAAGTGGAATTAGCCGTCGGGATTTTATACAGTCAGGAGCAACCGGATTGGGCGCTGCGGGTCTTTTATGGTCTATGCCAACCAGCATGTTTTTTCTAAAAGAAATCCCTGATATTGATAATCCACTAACACACTATCCCAACCGGGGGTGGGAAAAAATATACCGTAATCAATATAAGTTCGATGACAGTTTTACATTTATCTGTTCCCCTAACTGTACCCATGAATGTCGGATGCGGGGCTTCAACCGTAATGGCGTTATGATCCGAACAGAACAAAATTATGATTGTCACAAAATTAAAGACCTTTATGGCAACCAGTCTACCCATGCCTGGAATCCCCGGGGTTGTTCAAATGGCTTTACCTTCCATCGCCGCATTTACGGAAGTTACCGATTAAAATATCCCATGGTAAGAAAAGGTTGGAAGCAATGGGCGGATGATGGGTTTCCCTACCTGACGCCGGAAAACCGTGACAAATACAAATTCAATTCCCGTGGGACGGACACTTTGGCAAAAATATCCTGGGATAAAATTGAAAACTACATTGCCAATGGACTCATCAATATTTCTAAAACTTATAGCGGTGATATTGGGAAAAAGCGATTGTTAGAACAGGGTTATCCTGAAGAAATGCTTACTCATTGGGACGGCGCCGGAACTCGAACCATCAAACTACGGGGTGGTATGGGACTTTTAGGTGTTATTGGGAAATATGGCGCTTATCGTTTTAGCAATACTTTGGCATTGGTGGACCACCATGTCCGTGGTGTTAACAGCACGGATGCAAAAGCAGGCCGCAATTGGTCCAACTATACCTGGCATGGCGATCAGGCTCCCGGCTTCCCATTTGTTCATGGCTTGCAGGCTTCGGATGTAGATATGAATGAAATGCGGTACAGTAAATTGCTGGTTTCAATTGGGAAAAACTTGGTGGAAAACAAACGGGCAGATAATCATTTCGCAGCAGAAATTATGGAGCGGGGTGGAAAATTGGTGAATATTTCACCAGAATATGGTCCTTCTTCTTCCAAGGCTGATTATTGGCTCACCATTCGGCCCAATACCGATACAGCTTTACTCCTTGGAATATCCAAGATCATTATTGATAATAACTGGCACGATAAAAAATTCCTAAAAGAATTTTCGGATTTTCCACTGCTGATTAGAAAAGATACACTGAAACGCCTGAAACCGGAAGACTTCATTAAGAACTACAAAAATCAACTTTCAGAAAAAGGTCCCAGTTTCAAAATCCATGGGATGAAAAAAGAGCAGTATGATAAAATTGGTGATTTTACCATTTTTGACAAGACGACCAATTCCGTTCAGTCGCTCACCCGTGAAGATATCGGTGAATTCCTGAAAAAGAAGAAAATTGATCCGGCTCTGGATTGGGATGGAACCATAAAAGATAGCGACGGAAATGAAATAGAAATTTGCACTATTTTCTGGGCATATAAGCATATTCACCTTAAAGATTATGATCTCGAATCGGTGGTGGAAATCACCCATTCCAACAAAGACCTGATCCAGCAATTAGCCAAAGATTTGGCGACTATCAAACCGGCGGCGATTCATATTGGAGAAGGACTGAATCACTGGTTTCATGCTGTGGAAACCAACCGTGCCTGTTACCTGCCGGTAATTCTCACTGGGAATATTGGCAAACGGGGCGCCGGGTGTCATACTTGGGCAGGGAATTACAAAGCAGGACTTTTCCAAGGGTCAGAAGAAGTTGGCCCCGGATTTAAAGGTTGGGTGGCAGAAGATCCATTTGCACCCAATTTGAATCCAAAAGCCAAGGCAAAGGAATTAAAGATCAAGGGTTATGCACGGGGAGAAGAGCCATCCTATTGGAATGTAGGGGATTTCCCTTTGTTGGTAGATACGCCTAAATATGGGAAAAAATCATTTACCGGTGAAACCCACATGCCCACACCCACCAAAGCAATTTGGCACAATAATGTGAATCTGCTGAACAATGCCAAATACCATTATGAAATGGTGAAAAACACCAATCCCAAGGTTGAGATGTGGATCAGCCAGGATATTGAAATGACGGCAACCTGCGAATATGCGGATATTGTGCTGCCGGCTAACAGTTGGGCGGAACAACAGAATTATGAATTAACTGGATCCTGTTCCAATCCGTTTTTGCAAATATGGAATGGCGGTTTGAAGCCCGTGTTCGATTCAAAAGATGATGTACTCATTTGGGCCAGCGTGGCCAAGCAGTTAGGTGAAATCCTGAAAGATAAACGATTTGAAGATTATTGGAAATTTGTTCTGGAAGGAAAAACAGAAATCTATATTGATCGATTGTTGGACGGCAGCAATACAACCAAGGGTTATACCACCAAAGATATCATGGATGGAAAATATGGTGAACCGGGATCAGCGCTCATGTTATTCCGAACTTATCCCCGGATTCCTTTCTACGAACAGATCAAAGAAAGTACACCGTTCTATACACCCACGGGAAGACTGCAGGCATACAATGATGAACCGGAAATTATTGAATATGGAGAAAATTTCATCGTCCACCGGGAAGGCCCTGAAGCAACACCTTATCTGCCCAATGTGATTGTTTCCAACAATCCTCTCATTCGCCCCGAAGATTATGGTATTCTAGCCGATGCAACTTCTGCAGGAGAACGACAGGCCCGGAATTTGAAACTGCCTTGGCGGGAAGTAAAAAAGACCAAAAACTTTTTATGGGAAGACGGTTTTTCATTTTATTGCCTGACGCCAAAATCCCGACATACAACCCATTCAAGCTGGGCGGTGACGGATTGGCAGTTTATCTGGAGCAATCCCTTTGGTGATCCATATCGAAAGGATAAACGGCAGCCCGGAGTGGGCGAGCATACCATGTATATGAATTCCGATGCGGCGAAGGATTTGGGTATCGAGGATGGCGATTATGTTTATGTAGATTCGGATCCCCAAAACCGTCCTTACCGCAATTTTGATGTGAATGATCCTTTTTATAAGGTGGCGCGATTGAAAGTGCGCTGCCGTTACAATCCATCTTATCCATACCATGTGATTATGATAAAACACGGTGCATGGATGTCTACAGAAAAATCTGTTTTAGCCCATGAAACGCGGGCGGATGGGCGTGCTCAATCCAAAGATACGGGATATCAGGCCAGTTATCGATATGGTTCTCACCAATCCGTAACCTATGGCTGGCAGATGCCTATGCAGCAGTTGGATAGTTTATTTCATAAAGCAAAGGCGAAAATGGGATTTTTATTTGGATACGAAGCGGACAACCATGCCATAAATACGGCTCCTAAAGAAACTTTAGTGAAGATCACTTTTGCTGAAAAAGGCGGTTTGAAAGGGAAAGGGAAATTAGATGTCGTCAAAACTGGTTTTACCCCTGCAAATGAGAATGAATTCATGGAGAACTATCTAGCTGGAAACCTGACGACGATAGAATAAGATGAATGGTAAAAGATTACGATAAAGAAGATCCGTTTGAAATGAAAACGATAGAAATCCCCGGTGGAAATATTGTTCATCAGGCGCAGGTGATGTCGGAAGAATTTCGGGATATGGGAACAACTGAAGATGAATTGCTGAATATGTTTTCGAATCCTTTTTATGGGGGCTTATATATGGCTTATGTCCAATTGGGTAGGGAAACAGTCGAAAAAATTGTTTTTCAAGTTTATAAAAAATATATGTGAAAAATGGCTAATTATGTCCTTATTCACGGTGCATGACACACTGGTGAACTTCTTAAAGAAACGGCTATTCCTATCAAGTCATCAGGGCATAAGGTTTACCTCCCTACTATTGCTGGGAATAGGCCCAGGGATTCCAAGTCTGTTGGATTGGAAGAAGCGATTCAGTCTATTGTTGACTACATAAATGAAAACAAAATTTCAGCTGTTATTTTATTGGGACACAGTTACGGTGGAATGATCATTACGGGTGTTGCCGATAAAATTCCAGACCGTATTCATCGATTGATTTATTGGAATGCTTTTGTACCCAACAACGGGGAGAGTCTTAATAGTATGGTACCCCAAATGTATATTGATTTCTTTACACAACTTGAGAAACCGGATGGTTCGGTTGAACTTCCGTTCCCGATCTGGAGAGAGGCTTTTATTAGACCTCTTGCAAAAATAGTAAAATCTGCTATATTTCTAGCTGAGAGACCGCTAAATTCTCTGGCATATACGAACTCAAAAGCCTCTTTACTTCTATCTCTTGGACTTATGCAAGAAGTCTATTAATGATGCTGAAGCTGAACTTGCCAAGATAGCCTATGACAGGCTTAATCCACATCCATACAATACATTCAAGGATTTGATTTCAATTAGCAAAAATCCTTCTGAAATAGAAATTCCAAAATCGCACATAAACTGCACTGAAGATACGTCTTTGCCTCAAAGTCTGCCTTGGCATCCTCGTTTATCGGAGAAATTAGGACTTTTCAGACTTATCCAAATTCCAGAAAGTCATGAATTGTGTTTCACCAATCCTCTTTTACTTTTACTTGGGCAAAAAATTCTCGATGCAGGAAAGGATTAATTAAAATGAGTAAAGTATATAATTGGCAAATCAACCGTGACATGAGTTATCCCTATGATGGGAAATATCCTGAAAGACAATTTGCAGCCGTTTTCAATATTAACAGGTGTATTGCCTGCCAGACCTGCACCATGGCCTGCAAAAGCACATGGACATTTTCCAAGGGCCAGGAACTCATGTGGTGGAATAATGTGGAAACAAAACCCTACGGCGGCTATCCGCAACATTGGGATATAAAATTGCTCAACCTAATGCAAAAAGCCCATGATCGGCAGGAAAAATCCATGACTTGGAATGGCGATGATGAATACAATGGCATGACTATTTTTGAAGCGGCCGAAAAAGAAAAAACGAAAAATGGACAATCCCGTGTTTTGGGCTATTTACCGGAAGATCATGAATGGACCAAACCCAATATTGGTGAAGATGCTTCGCCGCCCACATCGACGAAGAAAGATAAAATGGGATATATTACAGATCCAATCAAACTACCGGAGCATAAGAGTTTCTTTTTCTATTTACAGCGAATTTGCAACCATTGTACTTATCCAGCCTGTTTGGCGGCTTGTCCAAGAAAAGCCATTTATAAACGAGATAAAGACGGTGTGGTTCTTATCGATCAGGAACGGTGTCGCGGTTATCGAAAATGTGTGGAAGCGTGCCCCTACAAAAAAGCCATGTATAACGGTCAGACAAGAATTTCAGAAAAGTGCATTGCCTGTTACCCCCGCTTGGAAGGCAAAGATAATCATATTACTCCAGATGGCGTCCCGATTGAAACACGCTGTATGTCATCTTGTGTTGGGAAAATCCGGATGCAGGGCTTGGTGAATATGAATCAGGATGGTATATGGGCCAAGGATGAAGAAAATCCGCTGTACTGGATGATCCAAAAAGAAAAAGTAGCCTTACCACTCTATCCTCAATTTGGGACTGAGCCAAATATCTTTTACATTCCTCCAAGATGGGCTCCAAGAGCTTATTTGATACAAATGTTTGGTCCTGGAGTGAAGCAAGCCATTGACCGCTATGCAGCACCTTCTCGTGAGCTCATGGCCATACTACAATTGTTCCGTGCACAACAGGAAGTGATTTATAAATACAGCATTAAAAAGGGACCAAAAATTTATGAAAAGAAAGTTACTCTGTCAGATGGTTCGCAAACAGGCTTGGATATTTATAACGACACAGTAATCGGCTATAATGAAAAAGGGAAAGAATGTGTTCGGACAACGGTTGAAGAACCCATGTATGAACGTCCTAATAAACACTTCAATTCAATCTAAAATGAAAATTAGTTACAGACAAAATCATTTATTGGAAGCACGTTCAGTGTTGTACGGAGCAGTATCCGCTCTCTTTTCAGATCCCAAGTGTGAAAAGTTTTCCATGCTCATAACACCGGTAATTCAGGGCTGTGTTTTAGATGCGTGCTTTCAATTGGAAGAGCAGGACAATGAGAAGAAATCCAACCTACCAAGTTCATTCCAAAAGCTGATGGCTAAACTGGATAAATCCAAAATAGAAAATATTATGAATGAATTTGTGGACGTATTTGGTCATACTCTATCCAAACAAATTGCACCTTATGCATTAGAGCACTTAAAAAATTCAGATGTGTTTTTCCGAACACAAAAACTAGCTGATTTGAATGGGTTTTATAAAGCATTTGGCATGGAAGTTGAATCCATCGAACGGGCAGATCATATTTCGACTCAAACAGAGTTTCTTTCATTCTTGCTGTTAAAGGAGTTGTTGGCATTTCAAAATGATTTACATGATGAAAAAGAAGTTTGTGAAAAAGCATTCGCTGATTTTAACAATGACCATTTTTTGGAGTGGGTGGAGATGCTTGCCGAAAATTTAGCTACACATGTTGATGGAGGATTTTATCCAGTGGCAGGAAGATTCTTACAGGAATTTCTTATAATAGAAAAATCGCAATTAGATACACCCAAAGCACTGCAAAAGTCTTGTAACTAATTCGATGACCAAAACATCCCGATATTAAACCTCTTGCATAAGTCATGATTTGAGTTTGAGTTCAAGATTGTAGATGGCAGCAATCAAATTAAAGTGGAGTGAAAAACGTCGTCGTCGGTTGCGATAACGCTGGCACAGAATAGCAAAGGCCTTTAGTTTGCCAATCACATGCTCAATATGAATACGGCCTCGGGCTAAATGCTGATTGCCGTTTGGCTATCCTTGAAATAACTGAAAATCATGTTTGGATCCTCTAAGATGAGTTTCTCGCCAAAAAGAACACCTAAACAAACCGCTTAACCAGAGCGTAGCCCTCGCTTCGCTCGATACACGGTTAGTGTAGTGGTTCGCTGTAGTAGATAGGGGTAAAAAATGATGACATCCAGAGAAATTGTGCGTCGCACACTTGAGTATACCGGACCAGAGAGAGTCGCCAGATCATTTGGGGATTCCGATTTCTGTAGTACCCTCTGTACCGCCAATACACACGCAACAAAGTGGGAGGAGATCGGCGGTGGCCAGTGGGAACGACTAGACGAATGGGGCAACACATGGGGACGGGTCGACCCTACATCCAAAGGTGAGGTCACTAAGGGTGTTCTAGAAGACCTCTCGGCCGTGGACTCTTACGAATTTCCCGATTACTCTCGTCCAGAGGACTACGCCTGCGTACGTGAACGGCGTGCACAAACTCTTGACAAATGGCTTATCGGCGGCATGCCGGGGTTCGCCTTCAATATTGCCCGCAAGATGCGGAAATTGGATCAGTATCTGATGGATCTGGTGTTGGAAGCAGATCGTACACACGAGTTGCACGACCATATTGACGTGATGCTGGAGGACATGATCCGTAACTACGCGGCCGCCGGTGTTGACGGTGTCATGTTCCCCGAAGATTGGGGAACGCAAAACCAGACACTCATTAACCCTGATATGTGGCAGGAAGAGTTCTACCCCCGGTTCGAGAAACTATGTGGCCTGGCGCATAATCTCGGAATCAAGGTGTTCATGCATTCGTGCGGAAAGATCGAAGACATTGTGCCCGGTCTGATGGAAGCGGGAATTGATGTCCTGCAATTCGACCAACCTGACCTTCATGGCATTAATATGCTTGCCGATCATCAGAAGAGAGGAAAAATCACGTTCTGGTGCCCTGTTGACATACAGAAGACACTACAACAGCGTGACGAGATTGTCATCCGGAACCGGGCCAGGGAGATGCTGGACAGGCTGTGGCGTGGGCGTGGCGGGTTCATTGCCGGATACTACGGTGACAACGCCTCTATTGGTCTTGAGCCCAAGTGGCAGAACTACGCATGCGACGAATTCAGGAAACCTGGCACCTCGGCCCGACCCTCCGAGGCAACGCTTGGCCGCGTGCCTCAATGTAAATAATTAGGCCATGGAGATTAAAAGTGATGAGTGATCCACGATACGAAACTTTCATGGGGTTAGGACCAAAACGAATCTTACACTGGGAACACTGGTCAAACCCCAATGCTGAAACCTATCTGACAGGAATCGACTACTACCAGCATCCCCGTCTTTGTCGCCTCAGATTGAAGGAATTGTATCCTCAGTTGAACCTTGGTATCCCCGAGAGCGATGAAGCCAAGCCAAGGCTCGAGGAACAAAAAGATCAGAGCAAAGGTCGTTGGGGCGACTCATACCGTGACCACTGGCAACAGGAGGAAGCAGCTGACCGGTTCAAAACTCGGGAAGAGATGTTGAGCTTCAGCCCTCTAGCCCAGGGCGACTTTACCGGTTGGAATGTCGTGGTGGACGGTGATTTTCGAACTGAGGATGTGATCTACGAGCGGTATCGAAAGAACTACCCTGCTGAATGGGGAGATCAAGCCCCGTCAGGATCATCCGCATCCATCGGATTCTATAATACCATGTTTATGTGGCCACTGCTTATTTTCGGGTATGAGAATTTCCTGAGGCTGTGTTTGGAGCCCGA
>Ga0066833_10000446_pt1 | contig 16785 bp, 8 predicted proteins | sample ETNtaG_13_FD_66728 | JGI IMG/M metagenome (GOLD analysis project Ga0066833, IMG submission 66728) | Marine microbial and viral communities from oxygen minimum zone, Eastern Pacific Ocean - ETNP201306PF47B | ecosystem: Environmental > Aquatic > Marine > Oceanic | place: Pacific Ocean: Eastern...
TTCCTGGGCAGCAAGGAATGGCAACGGGCAGTGCTGAAGAGCTTCTGGCGCCGGGACGGCACACCGGATCTCAATCTCGCCAAGTTGTCTCGTGTTTACTTCAACCTTCCTCTGAGTGGTGAAATTACTGTCGGTTCCATTGGCCTGGAATCCAAAGGACGCAGAATCTTTGTCGAAAGGGAACAACGTCCCACTCTGGTCCTGCCCGAGCTGTCGTCTGAACCCAAGCCGGATGGAAGGTTAGACGACCCGGTCTGGAATGAAGCGGCTAAGATCGATGGGCTCCATGTCTTCGGACTGGCCAGGACGCCGGCAAAGTTTCAGACGACGGCCTGGGCGGGTCGCCGGGGCTCGAAGCTCTACCTGGCTGCACGCCTCAAAGGTGAGAAGTCGGATGAGATTCCGGCGAACTGGCGAGAATTCGATACGACCATCTGGAAAGACTCGTGCCTGGAGTTTTACCTCGACCCCGGCGACAGCAATCGCGAGGGTTTTCAGTTCATCGTCAATTCGGTGGGAGCAAGGCAGGACATCGGGCGCGGCCTAAAGGGCTGGAATGGCGACTGGTCGGCCAAAGCAGCACTCGACGAAAAGGACGGCTGGATGGTAGAGTTAGTCTGCGACACGAAAAGCCTCGGCCTCGAACCGAAGCCCGGCGATGTGTGGGGATTCAATCTCAAACGCCATGTGGTGTCGGCGCAGGGCAAGTATCTCGAAGTCTCAGGTTGGTCACAGGGTACTCCGCAACCGGTGAGTGGGTACGGCACACTGATTTTTGGCCCGCGGTCGCAGGTGAAGGATAAAGTTGAGTCACCTGATTTGCGCGAACTTCTCGACGGCACGCGGCTTTGCCGGCTGGTTGTCCGCTCCGAGCCAAAGGAAACCGAGGACATTCATATTCAGGAGGCCGTCTGGTCGCCCGGCGCCTCAGAGCGGTGGGTGTTTGAGGCAAAGTGCGGGAGGGCTCCCGGCAAGGACTCAGTGGCAAACCTGCCTTTGGTTTTCGATCTCAAGCGAGACGGCCGGCACCTGTTTGCGGTGACGGCACGGGACACGAATGGCCTGGTGATCCATCACTCCGAGCACTCATTCCATCTGAGCAAAGTTACGCCCTACGAAGAATCCGACATCGTTCTGTGGCCTCCTCCCCAGGAATGGAGACTGCACGACGGTTTCTGGAAACTGCCGGAAGCTCCAACCCTCGCGCTCAAGGGCGAAGGAGATCGTTTCCCCGCCGAACATCTCCGAGACAAACTTCACTTGCGCTACGGTGCCCACACACACCGGGTAGCCGGAGATGATGCCGACCTTGTCCTGATTTACGAAAAGCAGGGAACGAAGCCGGAAGGTTTTGAATTGACCGTAACACAAGACGCGGTGCGGCTGCGGGCCCAGGATGGGAGAGGCATGTACTACGGCGTACGCGCTTTCCTCGACCTGATGCAGCAATCGGGCAACGTCGGCTCCGAGCCGCAAGCGAGGTGCGTCGAATGCCGGGACTGGCCGGCCATCCCCAGAAGGGTTTTCTACCACCGCATGGACGATTTCGGTCGGGCGGGAAAAGGCGTGCAGACCTACAAGGACCTGATTTACGACCAGGTGGCAGGCGGGCGTTACAACCTGCTGATCCTCAACATGCGGAGCGGCATGATGTATGACTCGCATCCGGAAATCGCGAATGGGCGTTGGTACTCGAAGAAGGAGATGAAGGAAATCCTCGACTTCGCACGGAGGCACTACCTCGACGTGGCGCCGGGCGGCAATTCGCCGGGCCATGGTAACTGGCTCACTGGGCGTCATCCGGAACTGCAGGAAGATGGCGACAGAAACACCCTGTGCGTCCGTCACCCCAAGGCGTTGCCATTGCTTTACGATCTCTATGGCGAGCTCATCGATCTCTTCCAGCCGACCGAGTATTTCCATCTGGGTGGCGATGAGGTCCGCTGGAAGACGGCCGCCGTCCCGGAGGAGAAGCGCTGCAAGATCTGCAAAGGGCACGACAAGAAGGAACTTCTTCTTAAGCACTGGACACGGCTGGCTGACTTTTGCAGGGAGAGAAAAGTCCGGCCGATTCTCTGGGGCGATATGCTTTCCGAAAAGTGGAACGGCGGGGGCCTGTATCAGACGGCCACCATCCTTCCGCGTCTCCCCAGGAATCTCATCATTTCAGCATGGGGCACTGGCGAGATGGAACTGCCAGGCGCGACCTTGCGTAAGATGGGTTTTACGCCGTGGACGATTACGACCGGATTCGGCGGTTCCAAAATGGAACGACATCTCGGCTGGATAAAGGACCAGGATGCCGCGGGCATCGCGCAGTTCACCCGATGGCCCTGGTCAAACTTCGCCCATCACAACTACCGCAAGCTGCTCAACTACACGGCCCCGGCCATTCACTGCAACGCGGCATGCGCGTGGAAGCCCGAGATATCGACCGTTGGTTGGGACCGGCTCGTCGCCACGCAGGGCAGACACTGGATGAAGGTGATGCAGGTCAGCGAATGGGGCACCCGAAAGATCTCTTTCCAGCCGCTTCCTATCGACAAGGCATGCAATGACTCCACCCGCGACGAAGTCGCCGGCGACGGTCAGGGCTGGCTGGATCTCGGACCGGACCGTGATCTGAGCAGCATGCGCGATGAGGCGCTCGCCGCAGGCGCAACGCCGTTCAGCCGCCCGAAAGGATCGGCCAACTGCATCATCCTGCGAGGCAATGCAGAGGCCGCGCCGATTGCAGTCGGCAAAGCCGTCCGCGGGCTGGTATTTCTGCACACCGCCGCCGCGTCGGACGAAGAGATCGCCAAACTCTACCATCGTTTCTTCAGGAAGAACACGAGCCAGTACGGGATGAACGTCGCCTTCTACCGCGTTCGTTATGCGGACGGCAGGATCGTGTCCGTCCCCGTCAAGATAGGCTGGAACGTCCACCTGTGGGATTGTCATCCCCCGGCGAGAGTCATGCCCGGGGCCCGGTCGTTCTGGTTGGGCTTCACCGCGGAACGCCGCAGGAAAGATCCCAATGCACCCGACGCCTGCGCCTGGTCCATGGAGTGGAAGAACCCGCACCCCAGCGTGCCCATCGAATATGTCACCTTCGCGGCCGCGGGAACGGAAGCCACCGTAGCTCTGCTCGGATTAACGGCTGTTCAGTAGGCTCACCGAATTATTTCAAGAGGGTGGCAAGTCACGCGACCGGCTGCTGCTACTATCTGGCAGCCAATCGGATTTCCTCTTCCGACCGGGCGGCGTTGAAGACTCGGATCCGCTCGATACTTCCTCTGAATTGCCCCAGGCCGTCGTTGATCTGTCCGGCAATGATAGGGATGTCGTTTGCCTGCAGCGTCCCCGAACCGCTTCTCTCGGCTGCCAGATTCCCATCCAGGTAAAGCTTCAGACTGTTGCCGTCAAAAACGCCGGCCAGGTGATGACGGCCGGGGGGAGGCATCCTGTGCACGGTAATACTCAATGCGCCTCGATCTGTATTGACCATAAACGTCGGACCGGGCGTCGCAGCGGTCAGCCCACCATTGTGGCCATAGTCGCAATATCGAAGGCTGAAGGTGCCGTCCGTTCCAAGGCTGTCGAATCGAAGAATTCGGCCGTGAATCTCCCAGGTTTCGCGGTTCTTGCGGTCGCCAAATTCGCTCCGCCAGGGCGCACAGTAGAGGTATCGCCCGTCGAAGGCACCGCCGTTGTATCCTTGGGTTTTCAGGCCGTCGATAGAGGCAACGTCCTGCCCGTGCCACGCGCTCGGGTCATCGAATTCCTCTTGAGAGTCGTATCGCAGCCAGTTGGAATGAAAGGTCCTGTTCTCGCTGACAAATGGTATGAAGTGAATGAAACGGCCATCGAACATCCCGCCATCAAATCCTACTGTGTAGAGCCCGTCCGTGTTGCTGGCGTCAAAGCGCGACCAGCTTTCCGGATCCCGAAAATCGCCCTGAGTATCGAAGCGGACCTGAATCCCGTTTTCGTAGGGCACCCAGTAGAGGTATCGGCCGTCGAACACCGAACCAACGCACATCCCCATCCCGAGCGCGCTGGCATCAAATGCCTGCCAACCGGCCGGGTCGTGGTAATCGGCCTGCGTGTCGTAGCGAAGGGCTACGCTGTTGGTCAGTGGAACGAAATAGACGAACCGTCCGTCGAAAGCACCGCCATCGAAGTTTCCAGCGTTCAGGCCGTCCATACTTTCTGCGTCGAACACTTCATAGCTTGACTGGCTCTTGAAATCGCGGTGCGTGTTGTAGCGAACCACCCGGCCGGAGCGGCCGTCGTCATCGTCATCCCTTTCACGGTAGCCAGGGCAGAGGTAGATGTACTGCCCGTCGAATGCGGCATTCTGAAACGTCTGCAGCGATTCAAAATTGTATGCGCTCCAGGAATCAGCGTCCTTGAAATCCCCATGAGTATCGAACCGCAGCAGGTTGCTGTCGGCCATGGAAGTCTTGCGTGGTACGTAATAAACAAATCTCCCGTCGAAGACCGCGCCGTAGTAGCCGATGGTTTCGAGCCCGTCGATGTTGCTCGCATCGAAAGCCTCGTACCTGGCCGGATCTTTGAAATCGCCGTGGGTATCGAAGCGCAGAGCATTGCCGTGCTGGCCCTGTGGCTGCAGCTCCTGCGCGAAGTAAACGTAGCGTCCATCAAAGACCGCGCCGTAGTAACCGCGAGTATCGAGCCCGTCCGTCTGGCTGGCGTCGTATCCAGCGAAACAGTCCTTTTCCAGCGAATCCCGCGGTCGCCATTTGGAGACGAGAGACTGCATGCACTCCGCACGGGTGTCATCGCAGTGAAACCATGCTTCGACAGTGATCTGCTTCTCAAAACTGTGCGGGCCGGGATGCACAGAATGTCCGTCTTCCGGCGTCAGCTCGACGATCAGTGATTCGGTTGGTTGAGGCATCGTCTGATTTACTCCGTCGTCAGGACATCTATTTCATGGATTCGCGACTGGTGTTTGTCATTCACCGGCGGTCTGAACTCGAGTAACAGATAGCGGAATCGCCCCAACGATTCTCCCTCCATCGGGACGACCTTTACACCGATGAATCCTCTGAATGGCTTCCTCTCGGTCGCCACTTTTGCGATCGGAGTCCACAGCTTCTGCGCAGTCAGTTCTTTCACATCTTTTACCTCAGCCGCGCTGCCAAACAACGTGTAGTTCTGACCCGAGCGGGTATCGCTGTGGCCTGAATAAGTAACGAGCGATGCGATATCCACAGTTTTCTTGAGGTCGATGAGAACTCTCGCTGGCGTCCGATCTCCCGGCATGAGCACCTGATCCAGCCCTTTGTTAATCGTCGTTCCTCTTCCGTTGAAGAGGATGCTCATGCCCGCCGGGCCTTGAGGGGCATGCTTGCTTCCGCCTACGAACCATGCGATGGCCTTGTTGGTCTGCGCGTAATCCGTTTTCGATATCGGCGGGATATCGTTGTTCAACCTATTGAAGCTGTCGCTGGAGTGGCCGACGGTGACCACGACCGAGCTCTTTCCGACTGCCGGCAGCTTCAGAGCACTGAAATCAATTGAAGGCTTCGGCCCGCTGTTCGGTTGCTGCTTGTAGAAGAGTTCGTGGAACGGGCGCGTCTTGGAGTAAGGCACGTCTTCGTTAACCAGCATGGGAGTGATTTCGTCCCACCACTTTTCGTATGCCGCTTTCATCTTTGCGATCAGCTCTGGATGCTGGTCGATAATGTTCGAGGATTCGGCTGGGTCTTTGGACAAGTCGTACAACTCTTTGCCTCCGATGAAAGCATGCTTACCGTATCGGACCCGGTAGTTCTTGTGCCTGAAATCCTGCGCCTTTCCGCGGGGCCAGCGTCCTCTATGAGAAAAGACGAATCGGTCCGGCCAGTCCACGCCGGGGTTCTTCAGCAGCGGCAGAAGACTCCTTCCGTCGACCTCAAGACCTTCGGGCAGTTCAGCGCCGGCCAGTTCCGCGATCGTCGGAAAGAAATCAATATGACCGCAGTGCGCGTCTACGTTGACCGCCGCGGAGAGGCGTCCCTTCCAGCGCCAGAACGAAGCCACCCGCGTGCCTCCCTGGTAGAGCGAGCCCTTGTTCCCGCGCTGCCCGGCATTGAATCGCCTGCCAACGACGCCCGGGTGGCCGTTATCGCCCATGAAAATGAAAAGCGTCTTTTCCTCCAGACCGAGCTTCTTGAGGTGTGCGAGCATTCGTCCCACATTGTCATCGATGTTTTTGACCATCCCGTAGTAGCCGGCCTCGCCCTTGCTCAGCCCGGCATCGAGAAAAGGCTTTGTGTATTCGGGCGGCGCAACGAACGGCCCGTGCGGCGCATTCGTGGGCATGTAGGCGAAGAACGGTTTTTCCTTGTTGGCCTCGATCCATTTCATCGCGCCGTCGAAGAACACATTCGTGCAGAATTCTTCCGTCTTTTCGAAGACTCGGTTATGCAGCACCCACGGCCCGAAGTAGCTGTTGCCGGGCGCGTCCGCGCAACTGCTGTTGTAGCGCTGACCGATTCCGCCGGCGCCGTGGATGTAGACCTCGTCGAACCCGCGCTTGTCCGGCTGGTAATCGGGCTGGTCACCCAGATGCCACTTGCCGAATACCCCGGTCGTGTAACCGGCCGTCTTCAAGACCTGAGCGATGGTCGTTGCTTTCAGAGTAAGACGCTCCCGCTCCAGAATCGTATGGGTGACGCCATTCCTGAAAGGATACCGGCCCGTCATCAAAGCCGAGCGCGTCGGCGAGCATGTGGGGCTTACTTGAAAGTCGGTGAATCGCGTTCCTTCCGCGTGAAGCTGATCGAGGAACGGCGTCTTTACGTCCGGGCTGCCATGGCAGCTCATGTCCCCATAGCCCTGGTCATCGGTGAGCAGAAAGACGATGTTCGGCCGGCTTCCCTTCAGGGATTCAGCATGAAAGTTTGGAAGGCACAGAAAAAGCAACAATGCGGGAATGATATGTGGCATACGAAAGCTCGCTGATGGCCGAAGTAAGGACAATGCGAGAATCGTAGCTGGCTGAAGCCATCATGTGAATCAAGCGGGCAACGATGCCTCATTGCTGATGCTGCGTCGGATTCTCGAAGCACAGTGTTCAGCCGAACGGATCGGTAAATCTTCGTTCCGCCGCGTAGCGAGATTCGGGTGGTGTCCCTCGAACTTCCAGGTCAGAAGCGATAGACGATCTCCAGGATGCCCGCTCTTTCGACAAGCGAGGTCTGCTGGCTGAGGATGGCACTGGTGCCGAACTCCTGGTGCCTGGCTTCAACCAGATTGCGGCCAATGAGCACTATTGAAAGATCTTCGGATGGTCTCCACCCGAGCCGCAGATCAAATGTCAGATAGCTGCTCGCGTCTGTGGATTCCACACGGTCAGCATAGCGAAAAATGACGTCAAACTCCCAATCCGTAAGAATGTCGAACGCTGATCTCACGGTCACCATATGCCGTGGCGCGGAGCCTTCGCTTGGCACAGAGATGAAGGTGGATGTTGCGTTGGTGTTGTCACTTTGGAGAGCGTACCAGCCGGTCATGCGCCAGGCATCGGATACTTCCCAATGGCCGGCGATTTCGAAGCCGTAGCTTTCGCCTTCCATGTCATTGTTCTCAACGAATGGAATCGAAATGAAAGGGACCGGGCTGGTCGGCACCTGAACAAGCGCCGGGTCAAGGTCAAGTCGTAGAGCGAAGAGGTCATCAAACTCGTTAAGAATGCGGCGAGGTCCAGCGAGGTGTCTTCGCTGGGCTGGATGCGTAGGCCAAGCTCGATGCCGAGTACATCTTCCGCTTTGGGTTTGTTAACGGAAATTTCCCGTCTGAAAAACGTATTGAGCGCATTGAGGGGCGCCGGCAACCGCGGATCCGGTTCCAGTGGTTTCGAGGGCAAAATCCCGTCAATACCAACATTGATAAAGGAGGGCGACCGGACCGCTCGTGAGATCGAGGCCCAATAGGTCTGTGTTTCATCGGGCATCCACGCCAGACGGGCCTGGGGCATGAATTCCCAGGAGTCAATGATGTCCTGATACTCGACTTTCGTACCAACGGTCAGGTGAAGCGTGTCTTCGACAACCTTGATTTCGTCCTGAACGAAAAAGCTGAATAGCTGATCATGTCGTTCCGCATCGGTGATCTGGAATGCCGGGGCAGCATTCGATCCTGAAGTGATCGGGTAATATCGATATCCAATTCCAAAGATGACCTCCTGCCTGTCACCCAAAGGGGACCGGTGCTGAAACTCGGTATCCACAGTATGTATTCGGAATCTGGTGATGTTCTCTGTCCGAAGATCAAAATAGTCATAAAACAGTTGAAACGTCAGGTCATGGTCTTCATCAAAAGAGTAGTCATATCTCCCCATGAGATGTCCAAGGCTGAACTGTATATCATCGTCCGAAGCCCTGAAGAAAGTGGGTGGGAAGCCGGGATCGATGATGTCAGTCAATGTCCCGGTATCAGAATCAGCGTATTGGCCCTGCAAGGAAAACCTGCTTTCGTCAAAGTCGGTATCCATACGGAACCCGCCTTGAGCAAAGTACCAATCGTCGATGCCCTGCGCGTTTTGGCTGAGGGCCATTGAATCGTTTTGAGAGCCGTTTCCGAATAGACGCAGCGAAGTGTTCTCATTCAGATCGAATGAATAACTGAGTGTGCCTGCCACCTCCTGTTCGGTGCCGATCGCTCCCTTCAGGTATCCCCCGACAGTCTTTGCAGAATCACGCGTCAAAATATTGATGACGCCATTCACAGCGTTTGCTCCCCAGACGGTACTGCCGGGACCGCGAATCACTTCGATTCGTTCGATATCCTCGAGTGGGTAGTTTTCAACTTCCCATGAAACACCGGAGAAGGTGGCCCGATATACCGGACGACCATCGATCAGTACCAGGAGTTTATCGGTAAGGCGGTCGTTGAATCCCCTGGAGGCAATGGCTCGTAAACTTGAAGTGACATTGGCTACATGCATCCCTGGCACCAGCCTCAGCAGGTCCGGGATGTTTGTGGCCGCAGACCTGCGGATTTCTTCGCGGGTCAAAACAAAAACAGCGGCTGGGGCCGTAAACAGCCTCTGTGGTTTCTTGAATATGGAAGTAACCTCAACATTCAATTCGGCCCTCAACCACTTCAGCTCCTCTTCAAGTGTCTCTCCCGACAGCACTGGCGTTTCCGCCATGGGTGAGTGACTGCTCACAATCAATACCAGAACAAATATCGGCCCTGTGAAACGACGGACGAGGGGAGTCATGGAGGATTCTCCAGTAAAAGGACTTCGCCGTGCCGGCCGGCCTGATCGGTTCAGTCGGCCCCTGAGTTGAAGACGCAATCGGTCGAAGAGCGCTTCCCAAGCTGCTGAATGCATCCGCACTTCTCTTCCGGTATCGGCCCACCTAAGAAAAGACTTCTGACCGCACGCACATGGAATAGCGAGTTAGATGGCGGCCCAAGCGGTCTGATGCTCTACGATTCAGTTAATGGAGGGAGAAACCTAAATACCTGAGGCGGCCTTCGGAAGCAACAGAAAATTATATTCTAATCGAGTGTGCGAACTGTCTGCGTCCCCCTTGACATCGCCTGCCATCATTCCCCCGATGCGTTTAAGAATATGCGCACGCCAATGGGAAGGAGCTTCGCCGATGCCATAGTGTCATTGATCGGTATCGACCCGAACCAGCATCCAGGTCCAAAGCACGCCCCGAATCATCATCGACCGAAACCCGGCAGTCCTCTCAGGGCAAATTCCTCTAAGTTTGTCGCAGACACCATCGAATCGCATTGCTCAGCATGATCTGATACTCGGGTTGCAGCAGCCCTTCGATGGTGTGGCCCTGGGCGAGCCAACAGACTCGCCCCTTGCCGAATTCATAGGCATAGCCTGCAACCGATGAGCCTTCTTCCGGGTCGTCACTGTGCAGCAGAATCGTCACCCGATCCTCGTCGCATTCAATGAAGTGCTGCTCATCCTGGGTCGTGTAATCGTTGACACGTGCGGTGACCGGATGCTCCTGATTGGTGACACGGACCTTGAACTCCCTGACGGCCGGATGGCGAAGAAAGTGACCAGCCGTGACTTCGCGGTAGGGGCCGTCTTTAGGATAGAGTGCGAGAGCGTTGTGCAGGGGCAGAAAAGCACCTCCATCACCCACGAAATCTGCAATGGCCTGTTCCTGTTGAGGGGTGATCCAATGCTCGGGCTGGTCAAAGCCATTTCCATCCCGAAAAATTACCAGCAGGTCGGTTTCCCGGAGGCTTGCTGCAGATATTTTCTGCCCATCTTCAGAAAACGCTATCTCCAGTCCTGCAGCATTAAAGGCTGGGGACAAGCCCTTCTTGATGTAGTCGGCTTCGTGATATCGGTCAGCGATAAGCCCGAGCGATTTCGTTTTGTTCATGGTTTCAGTTTCCAGATAAGACAAGGAGAATCTTCAAGCCACTCATATCTCATCCTGATATCTTTACTTCTGTTGGATTCTTGCCCAGATGTAGCCACGCGTAAATCCCATAATATCAGCGAAGACGAGATTTTCGGCAGGGACAGGCGAAGAATCGTAGCTTGAAGCTCAGGAAGTTCCGCGTCGCGAGATGCCCAAAGAGATCTTCTACATCAAGAAGATGTAATCGCAGGAGTGAGGACAGATATGATCAAACTCGGATGCAATGCCATGTTGCCCGTGGCCAGGCCGATGCCTTTCCCAGATTACAAGGATGATCCGCGCAACTGGGAAGACGTCGAAAAGGTGACCCGCATGATCTACGATCTGCGGCTCGACATCGTAGACCTGCAGCCCAACCGCGGCTTCCGCTCCACTGAAACAGCTTACCTGCGCCGAATTAAGCTCCAGTGCCAGCATTACGGTCTACCGATCGGGTTCATCGGTGTTGGCCGCGGCTTCGTCGGTGTGGAAGAAGGTCCGGATGGACGTGTCGTGGGCGTGCCCCTGCCGGAAGACGAACTCCAGAAGCGCATCATTGAGGTCAAAGAGGGCATTGACCAAGCCGCGTTCATGGGCGCGCCCATGATCCGACACTTTGGCGGAGGTCTACCCGATGAAACACCAGACCGTGATGCCTTGTGGCAGAAGATGATCCACAGCTTCCAAGAGGTGGCCGATTACGCCATGGGCAAAGGCGTGCTGATCGGCCTGCATAACCATGCGCCGGCGGTGGCGCCCACAGGCGACGACATCCTGCGACTTATTCGTGACGTGAATCGCGAGAACCTCACCTTCATCCTGGACACGGGCCAGTGGCGGGGTTCGCCGGGATACCGGGCCGGAGAATCGACTCCAGAGGAGGACATCTACGAATTCATGGAGCAGACAGCGCCTTACGCCACTTACGTGCGTGCTAAAATCTACAAGATCCACAGCGGGCGGGAGGAATACATCGACTACGAACGGATAATGGCAATCCTGAGGAAAGTGAACTTCAACGGAAATATGTCCATCGTCTTTGAGGACCGGGAAAACAACTGCAGCGATATCGAAGCCATCGAACTCGCGGCCAAATACCTTCGTGGCCTGCTCGAAGATCATTGAGGAACTGAAACACGGCGACAGTACTTGGCCGACATCCGAAAATCCTGATTCTCCACACCGGACAGCAGCGTTTTGACAGCATGGGCTGCGCCGGTAATCCTCATGCAGCAACACACTGGGGTCGGGCCTTCATCTGCATTTGCATTTGATGGCAGATGGAGCTCACCCCCAGGCTTCTCCCCACCGAAATTCTCTTCCTATGCGATTCCATCTCCTCGGCTCTGCGGCCGGCAAGCCAGTTCCTCGCACATTCTGCCGATGCCGCGTCTGCCTTCACGCCATGGAACAGGGCGGCCCTGACCTTCGAACGCGGACCGGGATGAACCTCTTTGTGGATGGCGACAACTCCCCCGAGCCAAAGTATCGCATCGACCTGCCCCCTGATACGGGTCACCACATGATGGTTCACCGGTTTAATATGAATCTCCTGGAGCACCTCCTGTTAACGCATTACCACGAAGATCACTTCGATCTCCTCTATTTGACCCATCGGGGGAGGGCCATGAGCGACCGGGCGGAGATGCCCTGGCTGAACATTTACGGCAGTGCCGAAACCGGGGGCCGTTTCGATTCCAGGAACCTGAACCTGGATGATCTGAGACTGCGTTACCATCAGGTCGAGCCCTTTCAGACGTTTTCGGTCGGCGAGCTGGAGGTATTCTCACTCAAAGGCAATCACGCGCCCGGTACGCTGCATTACGTGATCCGGCGTGCAGGCAAATCAGTGCTGCTGGCCTGGGACACCGGCTTTTACGAGGACGAAACCTGGGAGGCACTTGAAGATCTGAAACTGGACGCTGTCTTCATGGAATGCACCCAGTTCGGCGGCTCTGACGCGATCCGATACAACAGCCACTGCAACTTCCACACGCTGCGGATGATGCGGGAAAGACTCCTGGATATGAATGTCATTCATTGCGATACGCCCTACATTACGGTTCACATGGGAGACAACGGCCTTCTCCTCCACTCAGAACGTGTGGAGCTCGCCGAGCCGCACAACATCACTGTTGGATATGACGGCTTGGAGTTGGAGGTCTGATCAGCGTGATGGGCACGATGAGAGGCGTCCCCATTCTGAGAAATGGAAATGCGATTCCCTGATATTGTTTTCATTATGGCAGGCGACATCAGGTCCCGAGATATCGCCTGGTACAACTCTGAGAGGCAGAAATGATGTGCTTTGCGGAACGACTTGCTCTTCTGGCTTTCGCTCTACTGTCAGTGTCGGCCAACGCGGAAGAGATCCGCTTTGTGTGGGAGGCGGAAAATTATGGAAAGCCGGGCTATATCTACAATGACCGGCGAGTGGAGCTGAAAGTCGAGCCGGGCAAAGGGACGTGCGTTCTGGCTTCGAAAGGAAAACCAATCGCGAGGATCATTCTGGCCGCCGATCCGACGCGTTCGGCTCAGATAGCTGCCAGAGAACTGCAGCACTACATCGAGAAGATTACCGGAGCGAAGATTCCCATCACGTCCGATAGCGCACACCCGTTCGGCGGGCACAAGATTCTGGTGGGCGAAAGCAAGCTCACCAGGGCCCTCGGACTGAAGAACGAAGATTTTGAGGAGCAGGAATATCTGATCCGCTGTTACGGCAACATCCTCGTTCTGATGGGCCACGATGAGCAGGAATTCGGGATCATCGATTACGAAGGCACCGGTCTCTGGCCTGAGTTCAATATTTACCACGAGTGGAAGAAGAAACCGGAGCCATGCAAGAAGATTGGCAGCGTGTATGCCGTGGATGAATATCTCCAACGGTTTTGCGGCGTGCGGTGGTTCATTCCGGGTGAGCTGGGCGAGGTCTACCCAAAAAAGGAAAAGGAGACGATTGCCGTGGCCAACGCCGACCTCCGTCTGCGGCCGTGGTCAGATTACCGCTGGTATGGTCCTCAGAATTTCCGGGACTACTTCAATTTCATCGGCTCCGGGAAGCCGGACATCAGCTATCCCCAGAAGTACGGGCAGCGCGGGTGGCGAGCGATCAACCTCTTCATGATGCGGATGAAAGTGGTCGGAACCGAAGCCTATTCCGCGAACCATTCGCTCATTGGTGAGTGGTTCAAGGCGCGTTTCAAAGACCGGCCTGAAGTGTGGAATCAGATCAAGGCCAAAGGGTACGGCGACGAAGTAAAGCAGTTGTGCCTCACCAGCGATAAGTTCCTGGACCTAGTCGTCCAGGATGCCAAGGACTACGTCGCGGGGAAGAGCAATCACGAGAGAGCGAGAGGCCAGTACTTCATGGTCATGGCGCACGATTACAGCGGCCAATGGTGCAGGGGCGAAACCTGTCGAGAAACGCTCAAGAAGAACAGTGAGCAAAGTCTTTCGTTCTGGCGAGACGGGGCCAGCGATTACATGTGGGGCCTGGTCGACCGGGTCGCGAGAAGGCTGAAGACAGAGCTGCCCGGGATGTGGACGAGTTGCTGCGCCTACGCCGAGTACACGATGCCGCCTTCTTTCGAGTTGAGCGACAACGTTGCCTGCACGTTCTGTCGTGTCCTGATCGATAACTTCAAGAATCCCGAATACAAAACGTTCTACAGAAAATGGCTCGGCGAATGGGCGAAGCGAGTCAAGCGGCTTTACGTCTGGGAGTATTTCGACCACATCCAGATGAACGGCCGGCAGGTATTTTTTCCGGGGATCTTCCTGAATGAGATCGAGGACGACATGCGGTTCCTTAGGTCCATTGGTGTGAAGGGAGTCTTCAATGAGCTCAACAGCATGCGAAGCTGCATCCCGAACATCGCAGAAGACCATCTGAACCTATACGTCTTCCTGAAATTATTGAGCCAGGATCGGAACGAGGACATCAAGGCGGCAGATCTGTTCGAGGATTACTGCAGGAACTTCTATGGCTCCGCGGCTGAACCCATGAAAAAGTTCTTCACCCTCGCTGAAGTGAGATTTGCCAATCCGAAGCACTGGAAGCTGACTGCGGATCAGATCATGGCCGACTGGGAGACCGTCTGCCCACCGGCCATCCTGAAGCAGTTCGAGACACACATCCAGGCGGCGTCCGAATTGGCGGCAGAAGAGCCATACCAGACCAGGGTCCGTCTCATGCGCGAAGCAGTGTACGGAATGATGGAAAAGAACTGTTTGAAGCACGATGGATTCCTGAAAAACCGGAAGCGTATGGGCCTCACGAAGCTCGGGAAGGATGAGGCGCCGTTTCAGCAGGGACGGCATCGTGTGGAACAGTTCGTCCGTATCGACGGGGAACCAACGCCGATAAAGACGGAGGCTTGGTTCGACTATGACGACACCAATCTTTACGTCCGGGTCAAGTGTCACGAACAACAGCGGGAAACGATCAATCGTAAAGTCAAGCCCAGTGAGATTCCCGGCGAGGTCTCCAATATTTTTGGGGATGATTCCGTGGAGATTTTCGTCGACGTGGGCAAGTCACGGTCCGGGCGTTACATCCAGTTGGCAGGGAATATTAATGGGGCCCTCTGGCAGGCGAAATGGAACAGACCCGAGCCGCCGGATAAGAATTTCAAGAGTGGAGCCAGAGTTACTGTCAGGGAAGCGAAGGACCACTGGATGATCGACTTCAATATCCCGTTCGGGTCGCTGAAGCCGGGAGCAAAAATCGAAAAGGGCGAAGAGTGGGGACTGAATCTGTGCCGGAATCGGCATCGAAAAGGACAATCCAGTACAAAGGCATTCTCCTGCTGGTCACCCACCTACAGCAGCTTCCACGAAACGAAACGATTCGGTATCGTGAAGTTTGAGTGATGTCGCCTGGTCGACCCCGCGATCGTAGCTGCGGCGTCTCGCCGCAGAAATCCGGTGGCGAGAATCCGCCACCACAATTGTCTCCGCATGGCGCGGAGAACTGACGGAGGCAGACTCTATTCCTTCCCAATGCAGTAGAGATACTCGTCCCCTCGGATGTAGAGGCGGTTCCCCTCGGCGACGGGTGAGGCGGAGAAGCCTTCGGGCATGCCCCAATGGCGGGACACTTGCTCGATCTTATTCCGTCCAAGCTCTCGATATTCGCGGCCGGGCATGAAGGCAACCATGGTCCCGGTCATGCCGATGACGATGATGGCGTCCCTGGTGAGGATTGGGTTGGCGTAGACCGTTCCATAGACGTGCAGCCGATTTCTCCTCTCCAGATCGAGAGCCAGATCCTGCGTGTAAATGACCTCCTGCTTCTCCGTATCGATCACAAAAAGAACGCCGTCGTAATTGACCACGTAGGTCAGACCTTCGTGGTAGAGCGGAGAGGCGATAAGGTTGTCACGCGCGTTCGTCTTGATGTCTGTGAACAGGTTCAGCTTCCCTTCATCCGTAAGAGCGGGTTCTTTCGATGAAGTCGGCACCTTTGCTTTGAAGAATCGTCCGACGGAATTGAAGTGGATCAGATTGCCGCCGCCCACAATGGCTGTCGGGACGTTGCCTTTATCCAGGCGATTCTGCTGCCAGACTGTTTTGCCGTCCCATGCCTGGATCAACTTCCGGTGCACATAAATGAACGGCTTCCCTCCGATCTCCACCGGGGCTGGGGACTCAAAGAAATGATCGCCGTAAAGCCGGTCGTCCTTGAGCACCTCATTGCGCCAGGCCACCTGACCGGTATCGGCATCGAAGGCGACCAGGTCTTTCAGGAAGACCACGAATTTGCCGCCAATAAGAAGCGGTGACGACGGATAACCGTGGTGCTTGGTCATGCTGCTAATCTGAGAGACCCATTGGCGATTACCTTCGAGGTCGTAACGCACGGCGACGCCGCTCGAGTTCCAGACGTAAACGGCTTCGCCGTCGGAGCAGGGAGTGCCAATCACCGTTCCGTGGAATTCTCCCCATTTGTGGTCGTATTTGTCCTTGTCCAGCTTGACCATGGAATCTCGGATTTCGCGTTGGAGAGTGGCCTTCTCTTTCAGATTCGCTGTGGATGGCCACATTTCAGTGAACGAATCGTTGATCTCCTGGAGGCGTGATGCCTTCTTCCTGATCTCTGTGAGCCCTGGTTTTGCCTGCTCCGCCTCGGACAAAGAATCGAAGTAGTTATTGGTGCGAATCCAGAGGATTTTGCCGTCGGTCTTGTTCAGGCAGACCAGGTCGTCCGGCTCGGAGAGGAGATAGATCCGGTCGCCGATGATGACCGGGCTGCTCGAACTCCAGAAGGGAAGCCGAGCCTGCCAGAGAATGTTGGTAGTTTCTGTTTCGTAAGGCGGAAGGGCCCTGACTGAGACTCCCAGGTTCCACAGAAAGGCGTGGATAGATTTTTTCTTCGGCGCCCAATCGAACTTGCACA
>Ga0066833_10000455_pt1 | contig 16613 bp, 12 predicted proteins | sample ETNtaG_13_FD_66728 | JGI IMG/M metagenome (GOLD analysis project Ga0066833, IMG submission 66728) | Marine microbial and viral communities from oxygen minimum zone, Eastern Pacific Ocean - ETNP201306PF47B | ecosystem: Environmental > Aquatic > Marine > Oceanic | place: Pacific Ocean: Eastern...
GGTTGTTAACGACGCGATTGGTAACACCGACTGGCAACTAGGCACCCCAGTCGGCAGCACCGGCCCGATCACCGGAGTCGGGGGCTCGACCAATGCCTGGTGCACGAACCTGGGGGACTACGGTGCCGACTCCGACATTTCACTCCGTTCTCCGGCCATCGATCTCAGCGCTCTGGCCAGTGCCACCCTGGCATTTAAGGCCTACCGCGATGCGGACGGTTTCGGGGACTTCGCCACGATCCGTTTTCTACGGGCCAGCGATCAGGTTCAACTGGGCGCGGAGACCCAGATTGACATGGCCCCGATTGATATCGACTGGATCACCCTCAATATTCCGGTTGTTCCGGAAGCGATCGGCGAAACCATTCTCATCGAATGGACCTTCACCAGCGACAGCAGCCAGGACGCTTTCAGCGGACTCTCCCTTGACGACATCGAAGTGACCGACTGAATCCCGTCGCCCATATGGTTTGATGGTCCTTCTTTGAACTGCCCGTCCGGGAGGAGCAGCACCAGGGCGTATCATCCTGGTGACTCGTCCCGGCTTTGCACGATTCCAGGGAGACGCGCCCTGGGATCTCTCCGCTGCAATAAGCCGGGGTTGACCTGCTCTCGCCAGAGGGGAACCTACGCTCGTGCTGAAGAACGGGTTGAGCTGATTCGATACTAGCGCACCTGCACCTTGAGTCGGAAGAAGAGGCGTGGCCCTCCCAGGGGAGGGGAGTGAATCCGCCACTGCCGGGGCTCACCACCGAGGTAATCAAAATGGTCTTCGTTCCAGTTGACAAGGTCGGCGCTCCACTGGGGAACAACTTCCACGTCATCGGCGCCCGGCGCAAGTGGCGCGGAGAGATTCCCGGTGGAGAAATCGAGGGACGCGGGTTCCGCCAGAGCGTAGGTCAGGAGATCGCCCCCATGGTAGGAAACGGCGTCCGTGCCACCCGGCGTTCCACCGGGAGCGGTGCTGGCGCGCCAATTCTGTGGCATGCCGTGATCGGGTGCTGACTTTGGTGCGATGAGAACAAGGCTCGACCCTCCTCCGTCTGCATGGTCTGGCCAGGGAAGGTCGTTGCCGTAGGTGAAAGCCAGGATCTCGTTTCCAAGGGAATCCGAGATTGCCACCAGTTCGCCTCCATTGTTGAACGCTCCTTCGAAGATCCCCGCAATGGGCACCCCGGGATGAACCGCCGCGAAGGCGGCGGAATCGCGCACGAGGACAGCCCGCTCCCCCGGGGCCAGGGTGTAAGCGAGTGGGAAGGTGAAGGTGATTCCGTCGTTGAAGTGGACTCCGGTGAGATCGAGGCCATCGACGGAGGAAATGTTCATCACCTCGATGAATTCACCCGCCGGGTCAGTGACCGCAGGGTTGTACATCAGTTCGCTCACTGCCAGGGTCGCGGCGTTGGGCGCCACCCCGACGATGAAGGTGGCCTCGTTGAGGGCCGACCATTCGGAACCGTCGAAGGCCCGCGCCCGGATATGGCTGGTCGTGCTCAGGGAGAGGGAGTCGCCCCCGCTCAGGGTGGTGGCTTCGATTTCCGGGACGATGAGGAAGTCGGAGCTTCCCGAACCGAAGTTGAGTCCGTGAATGGCGAGAAGGTTGCCCGTGGGAGAGAGAAGTTCCTTGTGCGCCGTGAGGTCGATCTCTTCGAACTGAACAGCGAGGGAGTCCGAGTGTGATCCGCCGGCTCCGGAGTTCCAGGCCGGGGCAGTCGAAGGAGGATTGCGGGAAGCGACCTGGACACCGTTGAGATAGGCAATAAAGCCGTCGTCGTACTTCATGCGCAAGGTGAGGGTCAGGAGATCACCCGGATCGGCACCAGCAAAGGGGATGCGCAGGTAGGCGGTGGCGTGCCTGGTTTCGAGGAAGGCGAACCATGGCGCTATGAAATCGAAGCGACCTGGACCTCGGGCGAGGTGAATGTCTTTCAGGATGAGATCACTGTACCCGCCGTCGCGGTGGAAGTGGGCCGCCGCTATCGTGCCCGGGTGAGACACAAGGATGACGACGGTCGCTGGAGTCATTGGTCCGCCCCCCTGGAATTCACCACCGGCAATCCCGATCTCGAGCTCTACCTCGCGGGACTCGTGATCAGCGAGGTGATGTACAATCCCGCCAATGACAATCAGGAACTCGAGTTCATCGAGGTGCGAAACGTGGGGCCGCTAACCCTCGACCTCACTAATGTGCGCTTCAGCAACGGTATCGAGTTCTCCTTTGCGGGTTCAAGCATCACAAGCCTGGCGCCCGGCACCAGCGCCCTGGTAGTGCGGAACCTGGCCGTCTTCGAAGCGCACTACGGCATAAATCTCCCGGTGGCGGGCGAATATCGCCTCTCGACCTCCAACAACCTGAGTAATTCCGGCGAACGTGTGACGCTCTCCCTGGGTGCTGACGGCATCATCCGGGATTTCCGCTATGGCGACAGCCTTCGGTGGCCAAGGGGTGCCGACGGAACGGGCTACTCGCTGGTCCTGAGGGCACCCGAATCGCTCCCCGATCACAGCCTCGCCGTCAACTGGCGCAGCAGCGCCCTGCCGGACGGTAATCCAGGCAACTCCGACGCCATTCCCGCCTTCACCGGCGATCCCCACCGGGACGACGATCTAGATGGCCTGACCGCTCTCCTCGAACATGCCCTGGGTGGCGATCCCGACACCGCTGAGCCCGAATTAATCCCTGCCGCTTCCGTCATGAACCTTGAGGTGGAGGGCACCTTTGACGCCTACCTCACCATCAGCGCCCGGCGGGTGTTGGGGGCCGATGACGTGAACCTCGTCGCGCAGATCAGCGAGAACCTCGTCGATTGGTCGAGCGCTCCGGAGCGCGTGGTCCTGGTGAGCGAGATCCCTAATGCTGATAGCACTTCGACCATGACCTGGCGCAGCGCCCGACCCATTGCGGAAGCGCCCCACGAGTTTCTGCGAATGGAAGCTTCCATTCAGCGCTTCCCGTTCAGGTAGCTTATTTGGAACGTTTCTTGCGGGTTTTTCTCGCCGCAGGGAACTTGGGCGCACCACCGAGGTACTTGGGCCTGTCGAAGGCTTCCGCGCCTTTACCAAGAATCCTCGGGTCGTGGGTGGCTTTGAGGGTGGTCTCGAGCGTGGCCCTGAGTTGGTTCAGGACTTCTGAGTTATCCGGACTGGCCGCAATGTTGTGCAGTTGATCCGGATCCTTCTTGAGGTCGTAGAGCTCAAAGGCCGGCCGCTTGGAAAAGGAGAGATCGTATTTCATCCGGTATTCTTCGTTCTTGTCCTTATTGTCGACCATATGAGTCTTGGTCGGCCCATTATCGCAGTCCGCAAGCCATGCGCCCGGGATAGTGGCAATTTCGTAATTCGGAGTCCCGGCGGGCCAGCGATCGGGCCGAAAATTCCGGATCAGGAGGTGATCATAAGTGCGGATGGCACGCATGGGAGTGCCTCCGGTGTCGGGAGCCTCCTGAGCGAGAACGTGGCGCTCCTTGCCCATGATTACATGATCGCGAGTCCCCGGTTGGATCCTCCCACTGCCAGGGGCTCCGAAAATCGGCATTAAGCTGCGTCCGGTCATGGCTTCGAGGGGTTCCTGTCCGGCAGCCTCGAGGAAGGTCGGGGCGAGATCGGTAGTGCTTACGAAGTCGTCGACCACCCGTCCCTTTTTGATCACCTTGGGCCATTGGATTGCCAGTGGCACACGCGCACCGGAATCGTAGAGGTTCGATTTGCAGCGTGGGAAGGGCATGCCGTGATCTCCGGTGACTACAACAATGGTATTTTCAAGAGCCCTGAGCGCCTTGAGCTTGGCGAGAAACTGTCCCAGTTCCCGATCGAAGCGCTGCACCTCGAAGTAATAGTCGGCTACGTCTCCGCGAATCTCCGGACTGTCGGGGTAGTGTTTGAAGAGCTTGATCTTGCTGAGGTCCATTCCGCTCTCCCTGCCCGAGTGTAATTTATAACCTCGGTGGGGATCATTGGCGCCGAACCAGAAGCAGAAGGGTTTTTCCTCATTCTGTTCCTTCCATGCCGCCAGAAAGGCATCAGGGTTCTTGAAGCGCTTGCCGGAGGGGTAGCGTTGCCAGTTGGAGGCATTGCCCGGTCCCCAGGACTTGCGCCAACTACCCGTGAAGTAGCCCCTGTCCTCGAGAAGGTGGGGATAAGTCTGATGTTTGGTGTCGAGAACACTCCAGAGATTGCCGCCACCGCCCAGTCGCCAATGGTATTGGCCGGTCAGAATGGCATTACGGGAGGGCGTGCAGGAAGGAGAGGAAATATAGGCGTGATGAAAGAGGATGCCGTTTCTGGCAATGGCGTCGAAAGTGGGTGTCTGACAGACATCGTCATTCTGGTAGATGCTGGCGTGGGGCCAACCCCAGTCGTCGGCGATCGCGAAGACGATATTGGGACGTTCGGCCGCGGTTAGAGATGAAAAGAGGACTAAGGAGAGAAACGCAATGCGGACAGCCATGGGACAACTCTAGGCGGGATCCGGGGAGGGGAAATCAGATTCTGTTGCCCTGATCGCCGAGGAAGAGATGCCCTGGGCCGGCGATCAGAACTCTCTACCTCTTCACCAGAGCGGCTAACCATTCCTTGCACAACAAACCGAGATGATCGAGTGAGCCCGAGTTGGGAATGATGGACAAGTCCCGCCAATCCCATGGCCCCACGCTGGAATCAGCCGGCAGGGGCTCGAGGCGCAGATCTGCACTTGAAGCTAGTCGCATGGCTCGACGCATGTGCCATGCGGAAGTGATCAGTCCGATGTTCTTCCATCCTCGTGCTTCAGCAGCCTCGGCGATTGAGGCCATTTCTTCCTTGGTGTTGCGCCCCTCAAGCGGAACGATATCCTGGGCAGGGACACCGACTTCAGTGAGTATCGCGATGGTTTGGCGTCTTGGATCGTGGATCTCCTCTTTCCATTCGTCAGTCCGGATACCGGAGCATCCGAGCAGTGGAGTCCGCCCGGTGTGGTACAGGCGGGCGGCCAGCATGACCCGATCTCCGCCGTCGTTTAAGACCGGGGTTTTGTTGTGGTCCAACGATGTCCCGCCACCCAGAACAATGACAATGTCGAATGGGCCTTCTTCGAGAGACCTGATCGACTGATACGGTTTTTGCCACCAGCGCAGGAGGGCGCCAGTCAGCTCTCCATTGCCACCGACCATGAAAAGGAGCAGGCAGGCCGACAAGCTTCTGATCCAGAAGCGGTCCTGCTTGTGCCAGGCGTAGCCCGTGAGCGCGAGCAAGCTTATCCAAATAAGACCAAAGGGATTGGCAAGACTGGTGACCGCGCGTTGTATGGAAAGAAGACCCGGCCAGAGCAGGATACCCCCGAGGAGGAACGCCCCTCCCAGGACTGCGCCCGTGACCCACAGGCGCGATCGGCAGTGGTGGCGCTGCAGGCAAAGGCCAAGGGCGATGGAAGCAGCAATTAAGAAACAATTGAAACCCAGCACGGTGCGAATCTTTAAACCGCAAATTCCTTAATGCGACTTAAATTCGACGCACTCCCCCCAAGCCCGCATGGGGCGTCACTCTGCCGCGGAGATGATTTTCATCTTCCGCAACCAGGCGAGTGATCCTTGTTGCCAGGCGTCCCACATCGGGCCCTGGTAGCCGTTCAGACCATGGCCGCCAGAGGGGAGTTCAAGGTATTCGGAGGGAACCTTGGAAGACTGCAGCGCCGCATGAAAAAGACGGCTGTTTTCCGGAGGCACGGGGCGGTCGTCTCTGGCATGCGCGAGGTAGCAGGGGCATGTTTCTGGGGTGACCTGTTTCTCGTTGGAGTAGAGAGCAACCAGCTCCGCACTCGGAGCAGCGCCCAGAAGATTGCGCCGGGACCCCCCGTGAGTCTTTGCACCCATGGTAATCACCGGGTAGACAAGGATGGCGAAATCGGGACGACTGCTTTGGCGGTCAATGGAGGATTTGGCTGCGGCTTTGCCCTCATCAAAGTGAGTGGCGACGGTGGATGCGAGATGACCCCCGGCAGAAAACCCCATGACTCCGAGGCGTTTGGGGTCACAGTGCCACTCCTGTGGTCCGCGGACGCGCACGATGCGGAGTGCCCGTTGGGCGTCGAGGAGAGGAACGGCTGAGCGGCCCCTGGGCAGCCGGTAGCGCAGCACAATCCCGGTGATGCCGTGCTTGTTGAGCCACTTGGCAATCCCATGCCCTTCCGGGCCGATTACAACTCCTCCATAACCGCCTCCGGGGCAGATGAGAACTGCTGCACCATTGGGATGAGGGGGCTGGTGAATAGTAAGGGCCGCATTGTTGCTGTCGAAGGTGCCGTCACCGTTAGGAGCCTTCTGATTCGGCCAAAGGGAGATGGTAAGCGGCTTCGGGCGCTCTTGGTCTGCCAGTTTGGCATCCGTGGATCTGGAGCTCGCATCTTTTTGGGGGAGATCCTCGGAGGAACCTTGAAACGCGGTAACCACGGGAGAGGAGGCGGCCAGTAAAGAGGCGATGAATGGGACATGGACGATCTTCAGCATCGGTAGAGAAGGAGTAGTTGCCCAGGTCATTGCCGGAGGGGTTGTTCGTGTAAAGCCTATTCCCGTGATAGGACAGAACCCCACCATGAGCCGCGACCAACAAAGCCCGGTGCAAACTGTCCTTCCTCCTGCTCCCCAAAGGCGTGGAGATCAGATCCCATGATGACCCGACGCAAGACCCTGCACCTGCTTGCCATGGCTGCAGCTTTTCCCGTCACGGCCGCCCCGGTCAAACGACGAACCGCCATGGGCCTTGTAATGTACTGCTGCAATCACAGGCGCAACCAGTTGAAGAGGCAGAACGGAATCGATATCTACGAACCCCTTGAGTTTCTGCGCCATGTTCGTTCGCTCGGCACGGGTGGCGTCCAGGTGGGACTGAAGGTTCTGGACGCCCCGACGACCAAGCTCCTCCGTGAAGAGGCGGAGGCCCATGACCTGTATATCGAGGCGATCATCAGTCCTCCCCGGAAGGACAGTGAACTTGATCGCTTCGAGGCCGAGATGAAAACCGCGGCCTCGGTTGGCGCCCGGGCGGTGCGCACGGTCATCATTCCCGGGCGGCGCTATGAATACTTCGATTCTCTGGAGAAGTTTCGGGCCTTCGAGGCAGCCGGGAAAGCGGCTCTCGAGCGGGCCACTCCGATCGCTGAGAAGCTCCGGCTACCCCTGGCCGTCGAAAACCACAAGGACCAGCGCGTGGACGAACGGGTGGCCCTGCTTGAGCACATCAGCAGTGCATACGTCGGATGCTGCGTGGACACCGGCAACACCGTTGCGCTGCTGGATGAACCAGTCGAGGCAGTCAGGGCCTTCGCCCCGTGGGCCCATGCCGTCCATCTCAAGGATCAGGCGGTGCAACTTTATCCGAACGGTTTTCTGCTCGGCGATGTCGCGCTGGGACAGGGTTATCTTAACCTGAAGAAGATGGTTGCCATTCTTCGCAAGGCGAAACCCAGGATCCGTTTCAGCCTCGAACTTATCACGCGTGATCCCCTGAAGGTCCCCTGCCTGGCTGAATCCTACTGGCCCACCTTTCCCGACGTGCCGGCCATCGACCTGGCGACAACGCTTCGGGCCGTCCGCAGCGGCGCGGCGAAGGCATTGCAGAAGGTTTCTACCCGAACCCTGAATGAGCAAGTTGTCCTTGAAGCCAGTAATGTGGAAAAGAGCATTCAGTATGCCCGGGCCCAACTTGGTCTCTGACAACGGATTGGAGGATCATTCAACCGGATCACTTGTTCCGTATCCGGAGGAATTCCAATTGCACAGGAGTCCAGATCTGGCTATGATCTCTTTCGTTATGAATCGTATTGCAAAAGTCCTAGTCCTTGCTGGAGCCGCCGCCATGGTCGCCTTTTCATTCAGTTCTTGCGCGACCTCGGAGTGTTGCGGATCCGGTGGCGCGTGCTGCAAAAGCGTAGAGTGCTCCAAGTAGAAGGGTTGATCGCAAGCCGACTGCAACGGCTTTTCGCCGGAGTCGCCGCCCACAACAACCTGTTTCAGCAAGCGGATTGCTGGTTCTTTCGGAGGACCAGGCAATCCGCTTTTTCGTGCAGCGAAACCAGACAGCAGAACAGCTGCAATGAATTTGCAGGGGGCGTGATGGGTCATGGGACGCCACCCGGTCGAACCTCGGCGCCTTGATTCCACCTCACCCGGTGGGAGTCGAATTTTACCCCTAACCGGTTGAAGAGACCCATCCCAGGTGAGAGCATGCGTCATCGCATGATGAATCGGCAGCAGTACTTTCGGTGGATCCTGTCGCTCGCGATCTGGCATCCGGCCTGCCTGGCAGCGACGGATTCCGGGGTGTTTGCCGATCTGCTGCAACCAGTTTTCAGGAAAAACTGTGTCAAGTGCCATGGCCAGGACGGCAAGGTGAAGGGCAAGATGAACCTGCTGAAGATCGAAAAGTCCGGCGATCTGACCTCCGACCTTGAACGACTTGAGACGATTATTGATGCGCTGGATGCGCGCGAGATGCCTCCGGAGAAGGAGCCGGAGCTTGAACCCGGAGTGCGCAATCAACTGGTAACGGAACTGCGCAGGTTGCTTCATGCCGGGGCCACTGCGGAAAAGGGGTATGCCTCCATCCCCATCCGCAGGATGAATCGATTCCAGTACAATAATGCGGTTGCGGACCTGCTGAAGCTGAAGGTTGTCGTTTTTCCTCTGCCGGAAAAAATGATGCGGGATCGCTCGGGATATTTCCGCCCGGAAACCGGCAAAATGCCGAGTGCTCTTGAGGTGAGCAGCCGTCAACTGGGAAAATCTGCGCTTATCGAACCCCGCCTTGCGGGCGTGGGACCCTTTCCCCAGGATCTTCGCGCGGAGAATGGTTTTGATAACCGTGGTGATCACCTGTCGCTCTCGCCCATACTGATGGAGGCCTTTTTGAAGCTTAGCCGCCGCATCGTGCAGAGTCCGAACTTCGACAAGCGCACCGTGGGTATCTGGCAGGAGTTTTTTGCTCCTCCCGGAAAGGAGATGCAGCTGAATGACGAGGTGCGCAAGCGCTTGGGGATTTTCCTGGGCAGGGCCTTCCGCCGACCGGCAGAGAAGGAGTTGCTCGACCGCTATACCGACCACGTGACCGGGCAGATCAAGTCCGGCAAACCATTCACCGAGGCGATGAAGGAAGCGGTTTCGGCAGTGCTGGCTTCACCGCAGTTCCTTTATCTTTACGATACGCCTGCCGCTGGCGGGGAAATCGAGTTACTTGACGGTTATGGTCTGGCTTCCCGCCTGTCGTTCTTCCTGTGGGGTAGCATTCCGGATGACAAACTCCTGCAGTTGGCCGGCAGTGGTGAACTGGTGGATCCGAAGGTGCTGGAGGAACAGGTCAACCGCATGTTGCTGGACCGCAGGGTCAAGCGCTTCTGTGACAGCTTCCCTGCCCAGTGGCTGCAACTGGAGCGCATTATCTCATCGGTTCCGGATGAGAAGATCTACCGGGATTTTTATTACGCCCCTCCCAATTACCGCACCAGCATGGACATGATGATGGAGCCCTTGCTGCTCTTTGAGACGGTGCTCATCGAAAACCGCTCCATTCTTGATTTCATTGACTCTGATTACACCTACAGGACACCACGCCTGCGCAAGTGGTACGGGGAAGAGACAAAGGGAGGCCTTGGTGGGCCCGTGACCCTGCACTTCAAGCGTCAACCGGTGTCCGACCAGCGTCAGGGCGGAATGATCACCACGGCGGCAGTGATGACGATGACCTCCGCTCCGAACGAAACGAAGCCGATCACGCGGGGGGCGTGGATAGCCGGGGTGATTTTTAATGATCCCCCCGATCCTCCGCCCGCTGATGCGCCGCCCCTTGGCAGGAAGGATGAAGCAGCAGTGAAGGACCTGACTCTGCGCGAGCGTTTTGCTGCCCACCGCGAGCGCGCGGATTGCGCCGGCTGTCATGAGCAACTTGATCCTCTTGGTTTTGCGTTTGAGAATTTTGATCCCGTTGGACGCTGGCGCGATCGCTATGAGAACGGCCGTGAGGTGGATTCCTCGGGAATCCTTTTCCGGAAACACAGGTTCGGCAACGTAGTGGAGTTCAAGCAGGCAATCATGGCGGAGAAAGACAGATTCACCCGTGCTTTTGCCGAGCACCTGCTTTCCTTTGCCCTGGGACGTGAGATCACTCCTGCGGATTCTTCCGCCCTCGATGCGCTGGTTTCGCAGGTTGCCGACGCAAATTACAGCATCAGGACCTTGATTAACGGAGTGGCGCAAAGTGGGCCATTTGTAAGCCGACCACGCGGCATTTCGCGAAAAACGTCCTCATTCAGCGGATCAAAGCCTGCTATAAAGGGGGAGCAATGATGCATACCTCCAGACGATCCTTCCTGCGCGGCATGGGTGGAACCACTCTGGCACTGCCATCGCTGGAAAGCTTCGGCAAAGAGGTTGCCGCCGCAGAGCCCGCCAGGCGCGCGGCGTGGTTTTATGTGCCAATCGGGGTGGTGCGCCGCGGTTTCTTTCCCGGTGAGGCGAAAGCAGGGATCCCGAAATTTACGGGCAGCCGCAAGCAGATGACGGAGGGAGTCAGGCAGGTCCCGGTGGGAAGTCACCCGCTCGAGTTGACGCCCACCCTGAAGCCTCTTGAGGAGATGAGGGAGAAGGTTTCCCTGATCACCGGGATGGACCGGACCTTCCAGCCGGGCACGGATGTGCATGCGCAGTGCGCCTCGTGTTTCCTGACCAGTGCCAGTGCCTTCTCAGTGACCCAGTCGCCGTATCCGCTTTCCCGCAGCCTGGATCACATTGTCGCCGATGCCATCGGGAGGGGCACACCGTTTCGCACGCTGGAATTCAGCTGCAACAGCCACAAGGATAACAAGGAGTCCATGTATTTTGATAATATCTCATGGTATGGCACCGGACACGTGGCGCCCTCCCTGCGTGACCCGCGCAAGGCATACCGTCGCCTGTTTGGCACAAAGGAGATCAACGCTTACCGCAATATCACCAACCTTGTGCTGGAGGACGCCCGTTCACTCAGGCGTCGGCTTGGCTACAGTGATCAGCAGAAGTTCAACGAGTATTTTGACTCCATCCGCACCATTGAGGAGCAGATGGAGAAACACGAGGAGATGAGAGAGCAGTTAGCAGAGGTCAGGATCGAAGAACCGGCGGAGGCCCTTTTGCCGAGGGGTGAATACATCCGCCTGATGGGTGACCTGATGGTGGTGGCCCTGCAGACCGGTCTGACGAATGTCGCCACTTTCATGGTCGGTCCCGAGCGCTGGGACACGCCCTACCTGTTCGAGAGCCTCTTTGAAAAACCACGCAGTCACCACGGGATGTCCCATAACCAGGGCAAATACCTTGATGACCTGCTGAAGGTCGACCACTTCTACATGGAGCAGTTTGCCTATCTGCTGAACAAGATGGACAACATCAGGGAGGCCAACGGCACTTCACTGCTGGACAACACGATCTTCACCTACGGTTCCGGCCTGGGGGATGGGGCCACCCACCAGTACAGTGCCTTGCCGATTATCGTGGCAGGGTCCGGTGGAGGCAGACTCGTGACCGGCAAACACATCAACCTTTCCGCCAACTCCGGACCGGTGCCCAAGGAGGGGGGACCGCATCCGAAAGGTGAGGGCGGCATGCCGCTGGCCAACCTCTGGTTGACCCAGGCGCAGGCGATGGGATTAAGAACGGAACGCTTTGCCGACAGCACGGGCACCATCCCGCAATTGACAGCCTGAAGCGAGGCTCTCCGGTTTAGCACCCTTTCTGTGCCGAATCAGGAGCGCCAATGCGCCAGGACAGCAGGGCACAGTCCAGGAAGGGGAGAAATGAGAACAGCAAGATCAACGGGTCCAGGTTTTCGGGTGTCAGCGAGGGCCTTACTGTTTTTGATAAGCTCGATCCTTGCGATAGATGCAGTTTTGCGGCAGAAAATCAGAAAAATGGACTTTTCAGAGACAGTTTTCTTTTCTTGTAACAGACAGGAACGATCTAAATGAGTCTGGAGGCTTTGACATCTGAAATGACCTGCTGCCCCATGAACCATTAGGAAAGACGCCATGAGCAAGGAATTCACACAGGCCGAGATCAGTCGCCGCCGTTTTGTTGGACTAATGGGCGGAGCATCGCTTTCCCTGCCTGGGAGCCATGCAGTCCTGGCCAGAGGGAACAATTCGGCCACCTCTCACCTGGTGGAGATGGCACACCTTGCCAACCGGGGAGGATGGAAACTCGATACCCAGTTTCACAATGTGCTCGGGTTCAGTTATCTCCTTGCCCATGGGATGGGCCATCCGGTTGCTGATGCGGCGACTGCGGTTACGCTTCCCGCGAGGGGAAGGTATCATGTCTGGGTGCATGCCAAGGACTGGTGTCCGGGTGACTGGGAGGCCCCGGGCCGTTTCAAGGTGGTGATCAATGGCAGGGAATTGCCGGAGGTGTTTGGCACAAGGCAAGGCTGGGGATGGCAATCCGGAGGCGTGATTGATGTGGTTGATGAGAAGATCCAGCTGAAACTCAGGGATTTGACCGGCTTTGAGGGACGTTGTTCGGCCATCTACTTTTCGCAGGATGAGGCTGATGAGCCGCCTGCTGATGGGCCGGCACTATTGGAATGGCGGATGAATCAGCTTGGAGTCTCCGGCGACCCGGTGGAGGTGCATGACTTTGATGTGGTGATTGCCGGCGGTGGCATCACGGGATGCGCTGCAGCCCTGGCAGCGGAATCCCAGGGCCTTGAAGTGGCTCTCATTCACAACCGTCCCTTACTGGGGGGAAACGCCAGCTCTGAAATCCGGGTGCATACCCTCGGGATTCACGGACGGGCAGGTCATATTCTGAGCAAGATTGACACTGAGCACTACCCGAACGGGTCTGCCAGAGCGCTGAAGGACCAGGAGAAGCGCAGAGTGAACATGGCCGGGGCCAAGGGGGTCCGACAGTTTCTCCTGCACACCCTGATTGATGTCGAGGTCGGGCCGGGCACGATTAAATCGGTTCTTTCATGTGCGATTGAAACGGGCGCTATCCACCAGTTCAGAGCACCCGTCTATATCGACTGTACGGGTGATGGCTGGATGGGGGAAATGGCTGGTGCGAAATCGACCTATGGTCGCGAGTCCAGGCAGAGATACAATGAAGGATGGGAGATGCACGGAGATCTCTGGAGTCCTGAAGAACCCGACAACAGGGTGATGGGCACCAGCGTGCTCTGGAATGTGGAGAAGACTGATCGCCGGGTGCCCTTTCCTGATGTGCCCTGGGCCGCGCCGGTGTCCAAGGCGCACACCTCGCCTCATGGCGGGGAGTGGTACTGGGAGTACTCCGATAATGACTTGAACCAGATTGACGATGCGGAGAGCATCCGGGACCACATGTTCCGCGCAATTTACGGAACCTACGCCAACACCATAAGGCAGCCCAAATACGGAAACCTGAAACTGAAATGGGTTTCGTTTAACGGAGGCAAGAGAGAGTCACGGCGTCTGATTGGAGATCACCTCTTTACCGGGGTCGATGCCCGTGATTCGGTAGAGTTTCCGGATACGGTCGTGACCGAGAAACGCGATATTGACGTGCACTATCAGACAAAACTGAAGGGTGATTCGAAGGACTTTATCTCGAAGGCCCTTTTTCAGAAACCAGCCAACCACTTCTATTTTCTTCCCTTCCGCTCGCTCTATTCGGTGAACGTCGGGAACCTGATGATGGCCGGACGCTGCTTCAGTTGCACCCATGTCGGATTGGGCGGACCCCGGGTAATGAATACCTGCGGGCAGATGGGGGCGGCCACCGGTTACGCTGCGGCCCTGTGCAAGAAACATGGTGTCAGGCCGCGAATCATTGGAAAAGAACACATCACGGAGTTACGCGAACTGTGCGGGTATACCTTGGAGGATCCGAAAGAGAGCATCGTCAGGATCTGGAAACCGGGGCAGGCCCATAGATTTGGCCAGGAAGGCCCCAAAGCGGTGATCACCAGTCTACCCGATGAACTGAGCGATCATGTTTGCGTGTCCGTTTCGCGGGGGCCATCAGGCAAACCGGGGATATCCTATACCTTTGCGATCAGTGCTCCCGCGGTTGTTTACCTGACCGTGCATGACCGCGGAGGATACACCCCTCCGCAGGAGTGGGAGAAAACGAGTCTGCGGCTGACGTGGGCAGACAAATATCACGATACGGTCTATAAGAGAGCATTTGGGGCCGGGGAGGTGGTCATTCCAGGACACCAGGGCAAAAGCGGACCCTATTACGGGGTCCCTCATGCCGCCTTTCTCAAGGGAAAGGATATCCAGGTCGTGGGCGGATAGAAAATGAAGAGAGTTCCGAAGCGATCCGGACGACCCCCGGGGCAGGCATCTCCGGGTTGTCCGGCCTTGGCCATGTCCCATTTTGTAAATTTCTCACTGTTGTTCTTTTTTGTCACCCTGGTGGCGAGTGGGTTGTTGCGATTCTTCAAGCCGTTCGATCTGATCACCGCCCGGGTGCACATTGTCTTCGGTTTCTGTGTGTTGATTCTGGTTGGGTTGCACCTGTTCGCGCGGCGTCATTATTTCATGCAGATGCTGGGAAAATCCGCTCATGCGCAGGAAGGCCGCCGGATGAGACCATGGAAACTGATTGGCGGAGTCATCACTGCCTGGGCCGGAATTCTGGTGGCCGCACTCTGGAACCTGCCCCCGGTTGGGCAGTTGATGAGTCAGAGTCATGAGTCCAGGAACAGGGCCATCATATTCCGGCCAGAGGAACCTGCGGCAGCCCGCGAGATCGAGAATGGATTTGAAATGCGTCGTCTCGACGAGGGGGAGGCGCTGTTACAGGTGGAGATCCTCTGGGGGTCCGCATTCCAGTCTCCCTCGCGGTTCACCAGTCTCTTCAATAGCGCACGTCCTCAAATTGCGATCTGGGCCGAAAGCAGTTCGGGATCAATGATCGAAACCTTTTTCGTGTCGCAGGAGAGCGCCTTTTCCGAAGGGATCAAATGGAGCGGAAACGAATTGGGCCGGGTGGATATTCTCCCCCTCTGGAGGCACAGCTACACCCTGGTTAACGGGGTCGACCCCAGGGGCAGGGTGGATTCTTATTCCGCGGCCACCCCCGAGCACAACTTTTCCGTCTCCGATTACCTCCGGATGGAGGCCCAGGCATTCACCATTAATGTGGAGGTCAATGTGCCTGACGACATGAATGACTTTTATCATTCAGACCAGGCGGAAGACAGCAAGGGGCACATGCACCCTGGTCTGGGCCAACCCTCTGTGCTCTACAGCGCACGGATCACCCCTTCCGAAGGCCAGACCTACTACCTGCTGGACTTCGTTGGTCACGGCGGCAGTTCCTCTGAGATGGATGGAAATGTCTACTATGACAGCAGGCATCTGACGACCGCCAGGCAATTGATCGAACGGGCATTGGTGAAAGTGGTGGTGCAACCGTAGGCAGGCAGGGGACCGGGAAATGAAGATCCGCCGATACCTTTCCATATTGCCGCTGGGAGGATTGCTGTTTCACGCAGGCTGTTCCAGAACGCCGGAGGAGCATATCAGAGGAAGCGCCCTGGGAACTGGCTACACCGTGACCTATCAGGCCAGTCGCCCGGTCGACCCTTTCGTGATCAAACAGAAAATCGAGGATGCGCTTGAGGAGATCACGGGACAGATTTCCAACTGGAATCCCAGCAGTGAGGTGGCGCGCTTCAATGCCTCCCCGGGACCCTTCTCGATGACCATTTCACAGCACTTCGTGGAACTGCTCCATCTTGCGAGCCAGCTTTCAAGGACAACCGAAGGGGCCCTGGACCCCACCATGGGAGCCTTGATCGACGCGTGGGGCTTTGGAGTAAATCGTTCCCAACGGGTTCCGGTTGACAGCAGAATTCAGCAGGCGATGACCCAGTCAGGTTTGCGCAACCTGGTTCTGGATTCGCGCTCCGCAACCCTCAGCAAGCAGAATGACTGCGCCGTGAATCTTTCCGCCCTGGCCAAGGGTTATGCCGTAGATGTGATTGCCGGGATCCTGGACCAGGCGCAAATCGAACATTACCTCATCAACATCGGCGGGGAAATCCGTGCCAAAGGCACCCGGTCGGGCAAGGTCTGGGAAGTCGGGATTCCCTCACCTGGTGGCGGACCGGAAGATCTTCTTGCGACCGTGAAACTCCAGGATCAAGCCATGGCGACCAGTGGAACCCATCGAAAGTTCTTCCAAGCCAATGGGACGGATTATTCGCACATCATTGATCCTCGCACTGGCCGAACCGTGAATAATGCCCTGGTCAGCGTGAGCATCGTCGCGCCGGATTGTGCGGTTGCCGATGGGCTTGCCACCGCGATCCTGGTATTGGGCAGAGATGCGGGGCTGCGCCTGGTGGAATCCGTGCCCGAGGCAGAAGGGTTATTTGCCGCCAAGGAAGAATCCGGGGAACTGGAGGTGGTGCTCTCCAGTGGCTGGCCATCAGATTCGACTGGAAGCGACAGTCGATGAGATTCGCTGTTTGGTCCTGGGCCGGAGAGCAGCGGTCAGGACCCGGGGCGGGGCGGTGCCGCGGGGCAGGAGCACAGAAAAGTTCGTCGAGTGGACGCAATAACATGAAGAGCTTTTCAGGCCCTCCGACCCTGTCAAATTGCCTGGATCAGGAGAGACGGC
>Ga0066833_10000459_pt1 | contig 16562 bp, 6 predicted proteins | sample ETNtaG_13_FD_66728 | JGI IMG/M metagenome (GOLD analysis project Ga0066833, IMG submission 66728) | Marine microbial and viral communities from oxygen minimum zone, Eastern Pacific Ocean - ETNP201306PF47B | ecosystem: Environmental > Aquatic > Marine > Oceanic | place: Pacific Ocean: Eastern...
CTTGAATGCCGAACCAGCCCCGGAAGCCGTGGAACATGTTGAGCAGTGCGCGGTAACGCTCGGTCTCATGCGGGACGTTTTCGTAAGTCTGCGGCAGATCGACCATCACCCAGCGTTCTTTGCGCTTCAGCAGGTTTCGCATCACCAGGAATGGCCGGAACACGCTGCCTGCCTCCCGTTCAAAGTACAAGGCGTCGTAAACATCAAGCGTTCGGTCATCATCATGGAAGGGATAAAACTGGCTGTGGTTATCCATAATGCCAATAGGACGATTCAGCTTTTGTCGAACTGCGTTGGCGTATTCTTTGAGAGCATTCATGGCATCCGGTGAATGGTGCGCTTCCATGATCGCCTCATCGAAAATAAGGAAATAGGCAAGCATCCACGGGCTCTGATTCAGATCGTTTATCTTTCCGTAGACCGGTTTGCCGTAGGACTCCCAGAACTGAACTTCGCCAGCCTTCAGCCTCTGCATCGCTTCCGTGTGACGCTTGACTGAGAAGCCCGACATCAGCATCGGCGCGTAGAGGTTTCCTTTTTCCCAATTAGGTATGGATGCCTTTGCCCAGGACCATCGCTGCAGGCAGTTCATCGCATTGACCTTCCCGGTTTCCGGCCGAAAGGCTACAGCACGGGTTTGCGGGGCCCGTCCATTGGCCGCGCCGTTGGCATGGCTCTGAGCGAAAGGCAGAAAGGGCTTGCCGTTCACCCGATAGAATTTTCCCTTGGGGTCGATGGTTACTTCCTTAATGGGAGGAAGCTCTTCTTCCATCTTCGTCAGCCTGGCGAAGGGATGACTCTCTGCAGTAAACATCTGTTTGAATGTGGATCTGCCTGTAACGCGGATGACCCAATCACTCTCGGGACTGTTCCAAGGCCGCACCGGCAGATCTGAAATGTCCATCTCGACCAGGAGCAGGTTTCGATGATCGAGGAGGCCAGCTCTTGGCATGTAGAAATAGAAGCGATCTTTTTCGTGCGAGGAAATCTGCGTCGTTCTGATCCGCTGATGAATATCGCTGATGGATTTCTTGTTGACTGACTTGCCGGTCCTGCGATCGACGATCTCCACATCGAGCTTTTTCGTCCGACCAAGTGTCGACTTTGTAACCCCGATATTGATGGCCACCAGGATTGGATTCTCACTTTCGTCAAGGCATGCTTTGCCGGTACGCACATTGGCGGCTGAGGGCCACGTGCCAAATCTGTAAGTCTCAGTTCCTCTCTTCTTGCCGCCCACAAACAGCGACACCTCAAGACTTCCGGGGGTCTTGAGACCAGACGAAAACTCGTTGAGTTGGTAAGGCACCTCCACGACAGCACTCGTGCCCGGAGCAATCGTCAGTGGCTTCGAACGTGACGCCTTCATTCTTGTTTTGGTTGGAGTAGTAACGGCCACTTCAAGGCTCACTTTCTTTTGCCCGGCACCCCGGTTCTCGACTCGGGCAACCAATGAATTTTCACCATAGAGCCGTTCACCAAGGAATATTTCCGACAGGCTGATATCGGCCTCTGTGGCCTGTGCATCGGGAATCTCCACGCCCCTCTTCTTTAATTCACCCTCGGTCGAATGAATCTCACGCACTGAAATGTCATCCACCCAGACTGTGGAAACCTGGTTGAAAGCGTGCCATTCACCGATGTCAGTTTTGGTCTGAGCATTAAAACCACGTGCGCCAATCCGGAGCCTGCAGGATTCCATCGGCTTGGCTGCAAGGTAGATCTTGCGAACGGATATCCAGTCGTGAGTTCCGGCGACGTTGCCTCCCCAATAGGTGAGTATCTGGTTTGAGGGAACTCTGAATCCATCCTGATCGATGAGCATCAGATCAAAGTGACGCAGACGATCCGCCTTCACCCACGCGGTGACTTCAATGGGACGCGTCTCCGTCTGGTGGACGATCATCCGAGGCGAATCGATGGCGTACTCATCACCACCAAGCAGTTCCATCCGAAGCGACTTGGAGCCGCTGCGACTGACCAGCGAATCGAGCGAAGGGGCACCACGGCAACTGGAAAAGAAATGCTGCCAGTTATTCCAGACGTAGTAATAAGGTCCGGGCAGGTAGACCCACTTCATCGGTGCAGACCAGCCGGCAGGATAGTCTTTCAGATCTGCTGTCTGCGATGCGCCCTTCAGATACACGCCTCGGCCGGATGGTTTTTCAGGCTCGTTCGCCGCCGGCAGCTCAAAAGAACTGTTCGGAAGAAGATTCTGTTCTTGCCTCGGGGACACGGACAACTTCAGATCATCGAGCCAAAACTTACCCATCCCATCCCGGCTGGTGTAACGAACGGTGATGCTCAACGCTTTGCCCTTGAACTGTCCCTTTCGCTTTTGCGCGGCTGCCATCAGATCGCTGGCGGAGATCGGAATTCGAAACTCCTGCCAGCCTGCGGTGTCATTTACCAGATCATGTTTTCCAGTGAACAACCGTCCCACAGAAAGGGAGACTTGCGCGGTTGCCTTTTCAGGAATTCCAGAGGAACGAAACCAACCCGAAAGTGTCATGTCCTGGAACAGTCCTTCACGCACAGCCAGCTCAGAAGTGTGATCCTTGAGCTTCCTGCCAGGCGATTTGTCCCGGTACAGATCCGTCAGGCTGTTCCATGTGATGGTCTGTCTGAGAAGGACCTTTGTGCCCTGAATCCGGAGCGACCGCTCTCCCGAACGAAGTATCTCCGAGTCAAAGTTCACTTCCGGGCGAGGCCATTCCGACTGGCGGGCCATTCCATAAATGGAAGGAGAGTTCACTCCGAGCCATTCCCAGCCGTCTGGAAAACGATCCTGCATGTTGAACCACTGGTCATTGCACCCACCGCCACACGAAGACGCGGGCTCACCGCGAAATGTCATCTCGTCCTCTTCGAAACCACCATTGCGAAGAATCTGCAGAGCTGGCTCTCCCTTCAGTTGCGTTGTAATCGCGAGCGTCAGGAGGCTGAAAAATAGAATCTTCAGTTTGGCCGTGTTTCGAAGCATCAAGATAGTCAATCAGTCTTCTTCTTCCTCGTAGCCTTGTACCTGTTCTCAATATTCAGAACCTCTCCCTTCAGCACGTGGGTCAGGTTGCCCTCGAGCGTGAGGCCGTTTTTGGTCTTTGCCGTGCATTTTCGGGTCCAGATGATGTCTGCACCGTTACGCAGGATGCAGAATCCTTCGGGGCTGAATTCGCGTGTGTAACTTTTCAGGTATTCCCATGTACCCACGATTGGGTGTCCTTTGAGTGAGACCGCGGGGCCGGCCGGTTTCTTCCCCGGCTGAATGACGGGGATTGGAATCTCTAATCCTTCCGGCAGTTTGGTCTCCAGTGGTGGAAGCTTCTTAAGGCGAAGATTCCGGTACTCGATGGGCGCCCCTTCTGACTCGAGGCAGAGGAAGCCCATCGCCGGACTGATCTGGTCCCCGCCAGAGACCTCCACGCCGTTGACTGAGAGACGAACTTCACCGTCCACAGCCCGGACGTAATAGTGATTCCATTCATAGATGCCTTTGGTCGTTTCCTTGCTTGGAAAGCTTCGTCTCTTGTTGGGGGCAACCGGCGGGAAAGGCCTCATCTTTATCGGGCCCACAGGGAAGACATCGCCATGGCTTGTGAACCAGTCGCCGGGCTTCTTGTGTCGTTTTTCGTAGACCTCTTTGTAGCCGAGATCAAGAACCTGGACTTCGATGCCTTGCGGGAGACGCCCCTTGCCCATCGCCAGGTTTCGCACAGACTGCGGGGTGGCCCAGACGAAGACTCCTGAATTGCCGCCCTTTTTCTTGTGCATCCATTCACAGACTAATTCAAAGTTCGTCAGCGGCTCGTGATACCGGATCACGCCGGTTGGTTTGCCCGTGCAGTAGGCGTGGCCGTCCTTCCATCGCCAGGTGGTCGTGCTGCAATTCACATTCACGAAATCTTTTCCGGTGAGCTCAACCCAACCTGCCCCTGTGCCGCTGACCAGCTCTGGTTGATTACCCGCAGCGACCTGATTGTCATCGCCGTTCAGAGTTTTCAGATACTCGGCGATGTCGCGAACATTCTGGTCACTCAATCCCATGTCTGAAGCGGAAGGCATCCAGGACTCTTTCAGGTAAGTCACCCGGGCCCCGGATCGGCGGAAGAGGATCTTCTTCATGATCCCACCCAGCACTTTCATCTTCAGCGAACCGGCATGCCAGCTATAGTTGGTCAGCAGCCCATCGGCCACATGCTCCCCGGCCGTGACGCGAACGGGCTTGTCATAACCCCGCGCCAGATGTGCGTCGGGGTGGACGATTTCGTTGGCGATCTGCTCGATGGTGCGCGGCGCTCCCCAGTGGGTCAGTTCAGGGCCGAAGCTGACGCCGTTTCCGGCAATCTTGTGGCAAGCGGCACAGTTCGTTGCAAGCGCCCTTCCTTTCTCCGCGTCCCCTTTCAGCGCGGCGATCTCTGCTGGCGTCGAGACCTCAGACTTCGTCCCCCAATCGGTGGGAATGGGATAGCTGGCGTTGAGGAATTCGCCCTCCAACCCATTGAGATCTTTTGTAGTAATCTCCTGGATGGTCATCTGGTAATCCTCACCGGAAAACGCCGGCAACTTGCCAAGATTTGCCAGCCGCACTTTTCGGTCTTCACGATCCGCATCATTCCGGAAACTTGCGAAGGACATGGCCAGATGACGAAACTCTCCGATGCCCGGCGACTGTGCGCTAATGCACATATCCAACGCTTCGATGGCCTTGGGCGTGTGAAGCCGCCAGGCAAGGTTCTTCGGTATTTCAGTCCAGGATTTCGGGTCACCAAAACTGTCGGCGACGAAGTCTACGTATGCCGCTTTTTCTTTTCCTTTGACCGCAGTACCCAGCGCTTCGAGATAGTATCGATTCTTGCCGTCGTAACCGGCAAAGAGTGGCTTCAGAATATCTTTGCAGTCGTCATAGGAGACATCCCGCAGCGACACCGCGACCTCTCGTCGCACGGCCGGTGACTTTGATGCTGAAAGTCTTCGCGCCCAGCCCAGCATCCCGTCCGAATGTGCATGACGAAGCGCCCTGTACGCGCAGATCTGAAGCTGCGGATTTTTGTTGTCGAGGAAGGGCTCGGCCTGCTGCTGGCCGCCTTCGCCGAGCTGAGCCAGAATCCAGATCGACCTCGCTGTCTGGTACACATTGCCCTTGCTTTTCTTCAGGCGGGCCGAGACAGCACTCACAGCAGACCCTCCTTGTGCAACGAGCAAAGCCGCGGCATGCGAACGCACATTCACGGCAGGACTGCCAATCGCAGAGAGCAGACCCGGTACGGTCTCGAAATCAATTGAGGGTTTCTTAGGTAATTCGTCTTTCCGCGTGATGCGGTAAATCGTACCGCTCACCTGGTTGGTACGGCGGCTGGTATTGTTGTAGAAGTCGCTCAGGAACAGTGAGCCATCCGTCCCAAGCACGACATCTGTCGGCAGGAAGTGCTGCCCTTTCTGCCCTGCCTTCAACTTGATGAACGGCTGATGCTCGCCCATTTCGATCTGCGCTTCGACCAGTGTGGGCGTGTAGGACATGACTTCTTTACGCACCATGCAGCAGACGAGGTAGGTGCCGTTTAGCCCAGTTGTGTCGTCCTCAATGAATACGTTCCCGGTAGGCGAACCCGCGCCGTAGACCGTGCCTGGAGGAAAAGCGCCCGGGTAATTCTCGCGCCAGTGTGAACGTGAGTAGCGCCTCCCTTTGGACCAGCCGGCAGGCTCTTCCCAGGTCTTGGCGACCTCTTCCCAGGACCGGCTACCGTCCCTCAAATCCGAGTAGCCCATGTTTGCGTACTCCATGACCCAGCTCGAGCGGCAATGCGCAGGGTCATCGTTATCACTCTGCAGAATGTCCCCGAACGAAGTCACAAACATGTCGTGAGGGTTGCGCATGTTGTGGCTCGTGGCAGCCAGCCCCGTGCCATCGGGATTGATGCGCATCGCGACACCGCCGACGTAAACGTGTCCATCGGAGCTCGGCTTTCCGATCACCCCGTTATTGCCGTAGTAGCAACCAGCGAGGAAGTGGCGTCCGTCTTTAGTCTTGATATCCGCGCCGCAGTTGCCAAAGGAGAAATGCCACTGGCCACTTGGTGCGCCTACCACGGCATGAAGCGAGTGATCGTGTCTGGTGTTCTGAAATCCGGTCAGGAAGACCTCGCGCTTATCAATCTTCGCATCGAAAACCGCATTCCGATCCACATCGGTGTAAACAATGATCGAAGGCGTAGCCGAAAGGACGATCCGATTATCAAAGACCGCAATCCCAAGCGGCGCATGGCGGACCTTTTCAGTTACGAACACATGAGAGCTGTCGGCCTTACCATCCTGATCCGAATCTTCAACGACTATGATCGACTGCCCGGCAGCGATGCGGGAGCCGCGGTTATAGTCAATGCCCTCGGTCACCCAGAGCCGCCCCCTGGCATCGCAGTCCATCGCCACAGGCGAGTAAATCAGAGGCGACTGAGCCCAGACCTCAATCTTCAGATCCTTCTTGGATAACTCGAAGGCATCGACCGGCACGCCTTCGACCGGGCGATCTTCTTTTGCGAACGATTCACGATCTGGAGCAGCGTGGAGAGAGCACGCTGTAAGGTAAATTGCGACCAGGATAGAACGGTGTGTGAAGTGCCGTGGATTTGGCATTTAAACCAGTGTAATTGGGACAGGACAAGAGATATGTCACGACACTATAAGCGATCGCTCAGGCTTCACTTTCGTTCCTGACTTTTCTGCCTCAGTTTTCGCTACAGAAACCAGTCAATCCTCTAGCTTGATCTTCATTCCTTCCTTATCCGTCGCGGTGAAACTCAGGACATCCACCTCATCCTCAAACTTCACCATCCCTACCTTGCTTGGAATAACCGCGAACCGGGCAATATGGTAGTGTGGCTGAGGGAGAGCGAGTAATGGAACCACAGCGTCGGCGAGAGCCATCTTCTGGTGCCCACAGGTCTGGAGACCTGTGCTACGGGGGGAGATGACCGTGTAACAGAACTTGTAGCCGAACTCGCCAGAGTTCGGGGCGACGCCACAGAGGAAGCCCGAGGTCTGGCGAACCCGGCTACCTCAGAAGTACACGGACGACTTGTTTCATGGCTCTGTTACAGGCTCTAAACTCACAGGAACGGTTACTGGTGTTTACCGTGCTTGATTGAGTCGGGAGGGGTCATTAATCGGAATCAGATTCCATTGTTAAGACTACACCTCCTGATTCGTTGAACACAGATAGGAAGCGCATAACCTGACTCAGGCGAGCTCGGCCCGCAAAGCAAGTCTTGATCTGTCCTACAACATGAGCCGCTTCCGAAACTGCAGAAAACCAATGCGAAAGCTGTATATTGTCGACTCTGAAGACAGTTACGGTTACGTTATCTACGTTCTTCAGAAGGTCTAACAATCACATGCACAACTGGGAACAGGAGAATTGAGATGAAAGAGGCAGATCTGAGCAACAAATCACGTCGAGCCTTCCTGCAGGGAATCGGGAGCGCGGGGATAGGCATGGGGGTTTTGGGAACGATTGGACTGGCCGAACCCGCTAATCCGCCAAGGGATGGTAAGGGCAAGATCATCCCCGGATTCGAAAAGACAGGACAAACTTCCGCCGGCAAGGGCTGGCAGCCGTTTTCCGATCGAAAGATTCGCGTTGGCATTGCCGGATACGGCCTTTGCAGATTCGGAGCTGCGTTCGGATTTCAGAAACACCCAAACGTCGAAGTGGTCGCAGTTACCGATCTGATCCCGGCCAGGCGCGCCGGGCTGGCGCGAGCCTGCGGGTGCAAAAAGACCTACCCGTCGTGCGAGGAAATGATCAAAGACGACAAGATAGAAGCTGTATTTATTGCTACGGATGCACCGAGTCACGCGCGGTTGGCGATTGCGGCGCTTGAGCACGGGAAAAATGTCGCCTCCGCGGTGCCGGCGGTCTTCGGTTCGATTGAGGAGGCGGACCAGCTATTCGAGGCCGTTAAAAAGAGCGGTCTGAAGTACATGATGTTCGAAACATCATGCTATCACGCTAATCTCTATTCTTGGCGTCAGCGTTATTTGGCCGGTCACATGGGTAAGATCATTTACTCCGAAGGTGAGTATTTCCACTATTTCGGCACACCGTTGGGCGGATACAACCCGAAGACGAAGAAGGTGGATTCCAATGGATGGCGCAAGGGACTGCCGCCGCAATGGTATCCCACTCACTCAAACGCCTACTATGTTGGCGTCACCGGAGGAAGTTTCACAAAAGTGTCGTGCCTGGGTATGCGCAGCATCGTGCCACACCTGCGTCCTGAGAACAACGACTATAAAAACCCTTTTGGTTCAGAGATCGCTTTGTTCCAAACCAGCGAGGGCGGCATGTCGCGTATGGCGGTCACCTGGGATATCAGAGACGCCGGCGGCGAGCGCGGACGGGTTTATGGACAGAAGAGCGAAAGGGGAACTGTAAATACCAGAAGACCTCCCCTTCCTCCCGGAGTGGGCGCCGGTGGACACGGTGGCTCGCACGGCCACCTCATGAGCGAGTTTGTGGATGCCATCCTGCGGGACCGCAAGCCGTTGGTGGACGTCGTTCTGGCATTGAACATGACCGTTGCCGGAGTCGTCGCTCACCAATCAGCGCTCAAGGACGGAGAGTGGCTGAAGATTCCACAGTATGATCTGTAGATTGAGTCAGCAGCGGTCGTCCAACGAAGTCGACTACCTGCGCGTGCGACGCTATCCCGTAACCCCGGAGCGCAGCTTCAACGAGATCGAGGTGGAGCCGACCATCGAGGACACGGGAGGCTTCCAACCTGGCGTTCTCCACCGCATGTGTTTCGTCAAGACGGCCGACAAGCTGGGCCTGCGCATCGAGACCGAAACCGGAGGCCTGCACCACATCTGGGATACCGCTTCGGTGGCGCCGCCCCAGTTTGGCCCACTGGGCATCCGCCACATGTGGACCAGGTGCTCGCGCTACCATAACCTGCGAATCTACAGCGAGGCGTGAGGCGGACCGCGGCGTTTTGGATTCGACTCATTCTTACCTTTCATCTTTACTTTCTGTCTGCCGCCTTTTCATCTATGGACTTCATCTCCACTTTCTCCCGTTTTAGCAGTCTCGTTCTTGCTTTCAGATGATGGCCTGCAAAGAAAAGGAAAGACAAAAACCGAAGGCTGAAAGACGGAAGAAGAGAAATTAGGATTAGAGGCAAGATCAAAAGTGAGAGCGTCCGACACTCTTGAAACTTCGTGAAGCTTGATCAGCTCGATGGCGATTCTTGTATCTGCCTGTCGGTTACGAAGCACTTACCAACATGCTTCAGCTCGAAGCCAAATGGTCTGCCCGGAACAGCATTGCTTCTTTCACACGGCCTATTCCTTATTCGCCAGGACCCGGCCACCTTACTTTATCGAAATATGACCACCCTGTACTGGAAATCTCTTCAATGACTGACCGCAACATCCGCCGCGCCGCATTACTCCTTTTCCCTGGCCATTCGCTCAATGAGGCGGCTCTCGACCGGATCGCAGAGGAAGGGTTCCAGGAGGTTGGAGCGGGGGTTGCCATTACGCCGTTCAATAGAGAGCAGGGCTTTTCACTAAAACAGGGCGAGCAGCTTGCCGAGATGTGCCGGGCCCGGGGCCTCGGATTCGTCGCGTTTACCGGGTACATGAAATATCAATACGACCTGATCGATCGGGAGCCGCATCGGGTCATGATTCTCGGAGGCGATGGGAATGTCCGTGATCTCGACGGCCTCAGTGTGCGGTGGCTTTGCCCGTTCCGGCCGGAGAACAAGGAACTCTACAACACGCTTTTGTCGAAGATTTGTGAGTGGCCGGCCATCTGCGAAATCCATCTGAATGACGAAGCCAGCATCGGCATGTCGCCGAATAATATCGGGTGCTATTGCGAGTTTTGCCGGAAGGTCTTTCTTTCAGAGACAGGCCACGAGCCGCCCGCGGCCGCGGACTGGGAATCCCCGCTCTGGTATGACTGGATTGAGTCCCGATTCAGGAACTGGGTCGAAGTTCACTCGGAATTCCGTGAGGCCATTCGCCTGATTCGACCGGACATCCGCGTCGGCATCCAGCACAGCCCGTATGTGCCGGAGCGGATCCGAAACGCCTGGATCGCAGGCGTCCGACTGGGAAGCGATGCAAAGGCTCTCGATATGATCGCCACCGACCCTTACCACTACAACCATCACGACGGGATCAAGCATCGCCCCCACCGTCGGATTCTTTCGGAGACGACGCGCAGTCTGGTGGGAGCCTGCGTGAAGCGCCGAGCGACGATCTATCCCCAGGGATTCATGCCGCCGAGCCAGGCCGTTCCCATGAGCAAACAAGATGGTATCGCCGCAGCCGTCCTGCCCTTCGCGCTGGGAGCGGATACGACTATGCCGTTCACTTACGAGCTGATGAAGATCATTCCGGGCTTCTTTGAGGGATTCCAGGAGTGCCGAAAGCTCGATACCGAATTCCGTTCTCACGAACCTTATGCGTTCGCCACCATGCTCTGCCCTCAGCAATCTGAAATCTACGGGCACTATGATTCCGATTGGGGTTCCACGCACCTGCGCGACATGACGGAACTCCTCTACCGAACGGGCACGCCCTGGCGATGGTTCTGGGATGAGCGTCTGGATGACGCCGACCTGCCCTGCGGCCCACTGATTCTGCCCGATGTTCACTGCCTCTCCGAATCTCAAATGGAACGCATCGAGGCCGTCGCTCAGAGACATGAAGGCATCCTGCGAATCGGCAACCTGGTGCATCAACCATGGAAGGGAAGCGGAGCATGCCCCGCGCCCCACGAAACCACTCGTGGAATGTTCGAGGTCACAGAGGAAACGGAGCATCCCATTTTCGAGGGGCTTGATGCTCCGATCATCTTCAGCAGCCGCCTCGACTGGGACGGGCCGAACGGCGAAGTGCTCGGAACGATTGAGGGACGTCCTGCCATCGTGCTGAATGACAAGAACGGCCGCCGTGGCATCTGGCTCACCGGCAAGCCAGCGGTGGATTACTTCGGAACCGTGCCCGGCTCCTGGTCAACCGTACCTACCTCAAACCTGGAATTGGTACGCCACCTTCTTTCGTGGGCCGCAGGCGGACGCTCTCCCCTCATCCGCCTCGATCCTTTTCCTCCAGTCGATGCCTATCGATCCCTGCGCCCCTCCGACCGCCGTTCCGTTCCGACATTGGAGTTGCTCCCTCTCATCCGCCGAGAGAAGAACTCAGACGTCGAATCCCTATTGGCCGTCCTCTTCCCTTATACGCCGGTGGCCTGCCAGACCTGCATCCAAATCAATCTCCCGGAAGGCAAACGTATTGCCAGAGTGACAGAACTCTGGAACGAAGAGGATTGGACGGATCGGGCAGTGCCGGACAACCGCGTAATGGTCATACCTTTGGATTTGCCCGCAGACTTCGAGCTACTCGTCCTAAAGATCGAGGTAGAACGTAATCCCTAAGGAGTCAGGCCAAAATAATGTTGCCAGTTTCAATAGTCCCGTAGGGACGGAGGCAATTAGCCCGAGGTTTCAACCGGTTTCAACCGGGGGCTACTCGCCTATGTCCCTTCGGGACAGATCAAAGCGCGATAATCATGAACACTCATTTAGAGCTAAAGCAATGTTCGACCACGGGCGGCCACCTGTCTCGCACGTTCACACGATGGTTTGAATCAGACCGGGCTCCAATTCCTGGCTCGGTTTAAAATCCCGACTCGCGGCATAACGCTGCAGGCCGGCTGACAATTGCCTCGCTTCCGGGTGTTCCCGCAGGGAGGGCAAATCGATGCTGCAGATCAGCAGCTTGCCTTTTCCGACACGCGCTTCGCAGATCAGGCCGAGCCTATGGTTGCGAGCAAAATTGTCGACCATTTGCAGGATGGGACGGTAACCTGGCGGAGTGTCATCAAGAATAAGAGGACGCCCATTCTTGAGCAGATGCCACCACTGCCAGTTTCCGTGAAACTCAGTGGGGAAATCCTTGAACAGTGGATGCCGCGGATCGCAGAGCGGGCCGAGCGTTCCCGGGGCGATCTCGACACCGGCATTGAGGGCGGCCTGCCGGAACATGGGCCAACACCAGAAGCTGGTCTGGAATGCTCCGCCCACCGAACGTTTGATATTGTCCGGTCTGGGAATGAGCAACACTCGCTTTCCTTCGGCCAGATCGGATTGCACTTTACGGCTGAATGATCGGGCTACTACGATTCCATCGGGCGAGGTGGTCTTGATGTTCGCCGGGTAGACCCAAAGATCATAATTGTTCCGGTATATCGTCCCTTTTACTTTCAGGGAGACCGTGAGCTTTTGCGCCTTGCGGACACTCTTCAGTTCCGCGCTGATCAGATCGATCTCCGTGACGCTTCCGGTTGGGATATGCAGGCGGCGCGTTTCGCCGCGCGCGAGCAGACGCTTCCCGTCCTTTACCTGCCATTCGACGGTACTGTTCGCCAGATCGTCTGGCCCGTAATGCGCGATCTGGATGCGGCCGCAGAAAGTCTCGTCATTCGTCCACGTGTATCTGGTCATCAGGAGGAGCGGCACGGTCTCGCAACAGAATTCGCGCCATTCTTTCGGCGTGATCAATCCCTTCGATTCCATAAAGACGTTGAGCATGCCCACGAGCGCCGTGCCCTGGCCGCTGAAATCCTGCAGGTCGAGCATCTGGAAGCCGCCGAAGCCCGGTGTGCGAAGCGCGGCTTCTACGTCTTCTCGGTGACAGATGACGGACAGCGCGCCGGATGCCTTCAGAAAGTCCACCGCCTGGTTGAGCATGCCTGCTGCTTCAAGTCGCTCACGGAAGATCTCGAGATTCCGTGCCCGAAGCACCCCGGTGTAATTCTTGATTTCAGAGTAATCGGGATAGACCTCGTATTGCGCCATCTCGTGTCCCAGCACCGGGACGGGAACGCCCTGGAGCGCGGAACTGTAATCCACTGTGGTCGAGGGCGGCTGGTTGTCTACATGACACGGATGGCGGGCCTGAAAGGATGCGCCGCGGGTAGGCTGGCCCGGGGATGTCTCGCACGTCACCCAGAAATCATCGCCCTCTCGATACTTCACATCCCAGTGGAAATGGCCGGTGCCCATGGCGTACAGATGCCGGCTGTCGAGCGAGCGGAAGTGATCGCAAATGCCCTTCATCACGGCTTCATCGCCTCCGAGCTCGTTGCCAAGGGTCATCATCACGAAGGACGGATGATTGCCGTAGGCCTTGAGAATCCGCTCGCCTTCGCGGGTCAGGTAAGCGGTGCGCACTGCCGGCGGGCCAGCGTCGCCGACGAGTTCATCCAGCGTTTCATAGGCTTCCCTGGGAGGGCTGTAGTCCTGGTTGTCCGGCTCGGTGATGCCGCGTTTGTTTGGCAACTCGACCTGGAAGTAAATCCCAAGCTTGTCCGCCGCGACGAAGGCAGCTTCGGGCGGACACCAGGAGTGGAAACGGTAATGATTGATTCCCCAGTCAGCAGCGATGCCGAGCAAACGCAGCCACTCCACCTCGCCCATGGGGGCATATCCCGTTAGCGGAAACAGCGCGGCGTCATTCTTCCCACGCAGGAAGAGCGGACGCCTGTTCATCACGAGCTGCCCACGCGCTGCGGAAAACTGTCGCATGCCAAACGTGATCGAAACTGAATCGCAAACCCACCTCGCTCGAGGTCGCGCCTTCGTCTCCATCGTCAGTCGAATCATCGACCGGTCGAACTCATCCCAGAGCGGGATGTCGTCCGGCAGCGGCAATTCGCATACGGCTTTCGTGGTCTGCCCCTCCGGTCGCACCACGAAAAGTTGAGACTCGATCGGAAACTCCTTCTCGCGTCCGATCACCTCTGCATGCACGGAGACATCCACATGGCCTGACCAGCGCGTGGCGTTTTCGATGGATGCCTCTACACGCACCGAACCGCGTTCCACATCGGGATACGCCTGCAGGTCATCGATCCATATCTTCTCCGTGGCCAGCAATTCGATCCGGCCGACGATTCCGTTCCAGTTGGTTTGGGTTCGCTCGTCTACCTGGTGGCACGGCCCGACGGGCGGGAGCTTGGCGTTGTCGATCAGGAGCGTGATCGTGTGCCTGCCAGGATTGAGCGCGTCCGAGAGATCAAACTCGTGCGGAGTAGAGAGCGAATCGTCACTGCCCATCCAATTGCCATCAACCCACACCTGGCTGTCCTTGGTGCGTTCGAGGAACAGCACGATGTGCTTGTCCTTCCGCCTCTTTGGGATGGTGACCGTCTTCTGATACCAGGCCGGACCAATCCAGCGCCAGATTCTTGAGAGACGATTATCGCACTGCTCGTCAACGAACTCGCCAATCTTCGCCTCGTCGGTCGTGCCGGGAAGGGCCAGGGTTTCACTGAGCTCCCTGCAGTGCCATCCCTCGCGAATACCCTCGTTTTCCGGGTCGAGAGCCACGCGCCATTCGCCCGAAAGATCAATCACTTCACGCATCATTTATCCTGTTCGATAAACCCTCTGACTCCAGGAGATGTTCTGAGATTCGCATCTGACGTTATTTCTTCAAGAGATAAGCATCAGCCCAACTGGCGTGATCTCCGCCGCGGCCATCGCCGCCGTCGGTCACAATCAGGGTTAAGGTCTTGGCGCCCTTTGTCGGGATACTGAGCGGTGTGCGGAGGATCTTGTCCTTACTGCGGGTCTTGCCACTGGCGAAGACCTCTTTGCCGTCAACGAGGACCTTCATTTCCAGCAGGCCATGGTGCGCGTCGTCGGGGCCGGGGACGACGTGGAAGCTCTGGTATTTGCCATCCAGTGGAAAAGTGATTTTTGATTCGGCATGGACGCCAAGGCCGCGCTTGTAGGTCTTGCCGCCCACGCGGATCGAGCCCCCTTCCCATGCTTTGTCGTTCTGAACTTTCACGAAACTTTCTACCCGGCTGGCAAGTTCCCTGGTCAGATAGACTCGGGGACCGTCGGGAATCTCTGTCCGCGTCTGAGCTGGGGTCGTAGCTTTCTTCGGCTGAGGCCGTGGTTGAAGACTCTTCGAATCCGTCCACTTGAAATCGGCAAACACGACCTTTGTGATGTCAGCTCCGGGACCAGGTTTAATGTCGATTCTTTGCGTGGCGCTCCAGTCCTTGAGCGGCCGTTGATTGAAGCGATTGAGGAAATGGTTTGCCGGGGGTGCCATCTCCTGCCAATCATCCGACGCAGTCATCTTCAGCTTCGCCTGGTAGTGGTTGTTCACCGCCATGATGAGTTCCTGTGGCTGGGTGCAATAGAACTTGAAGGAAAGCCGGGCGCCCTTGGGCGCTTTCCACTTCGGGTCGCTGAACTGCTGATTCAACGTCCCCCGGTTGCTGAGCACCCGGAAGCCTTTGATTCCGCCTTTGCCCTGAACGGGCCCGGCATTGGTCCACGAGCCCGTGCTGTCACTCAGGTTCGTTGACGGTTTGTCTGTCGCTTTGGCGTTTCCGAGCATGGAGGGGATCGCCGCAACAAAGGGGGAGGAGCGGACGATGGTGTTGGCATAACGTATGTTGGAGAAACCAAAAACGTAGTCATCGACGTTGATCACCGGCATCTTGCCAATCCAGGTGTTGCCCTGACAGGTCGCCTTGGCATCGCGCCAGGCCCGGCCGAAGCTCACTGGATTCTTCAGGGCGTAAAACACCTTCAACTCGGCGACCTCGTCAGGATTAGCAGGGCTGACGTGGAGTTCCGGAACGCCCTCGGCATCAAGCACGATTTTGGATTCGGCTTGCGCGGGCCATTGAACTCGTTTGCCGAGGACATGCTTCTCCAGCCAGAGCTTCGCGTTGTGCCCGATGTCCTGCGTGTCGTGATGCCCACGCGGTTGGTGTGCGAAAGACCAGGGAACATTCGGCTGAAACATCTTGAACGTTTGTTCACCACGCTCGTGGCCGCCGTGGTGGTCGTTCGTGCCGTTGAGCCACAGACTCGCTGCGGTGATGTATGGCGCATGGGCCTGGGGCGCGATCGCTGAGAGGTAGAGCTTCTCGCCCGGCGTTTTCTCCGGCTCGTTGGGCGGCCTGTTGTACCACCAGGCCCCCCTGCTCCGGTAATACTCCAGCCAGCCAACACCGAAGTAAGCGATGATGGCCTTGACCCGCGCGTCCACACCCAGGTTCCACATGATCGTGCCACCGTAGGAATAACCTTTCGCGCCAATGCGTTTCGGATCGACTTCCTTTTGCGCCAGCAAGTAGCTGAGGGCTCGGCGCTGAATCGCGTACCAGAGATAGTCATCGGTTTGCCTGGGATCGGTGATGGACTTGCCATCGGGCATGCGGGATTTGATGCGTACTCCTTCTTTGGCATCCATGTTCCCATGGCGGAGTTTCACCGGATACTTCGTGTAGTGCGGGCGGTTGCCCGTCTTGCCGCAGTAGTCATGTGCCATGACTGCCCAGCCGTCGTTGACGTAGTTCTTGTCTGGATTCGGCGCACCCATCCATCCGTGAACGTCCATCAGCCCCGGTGCATTTTGGGCGTCCGCTTTCACGCTGTATTTGCAGTAAACCCGGACTTCCTCCCCCAGGACGTATGCGCTGATATAGGACTCGCGGTAGTAGATGTCGTCCCTGGTCTGCT
>Ga0066833_10000461_pt1 | contig 16550 bp, 15 predicted proteins | sample ETNtaG_13_FD_66728 | JGI IMG/M metagenome (GOLD analysis project Ga0066833, IMG submission 66728) | Marine microbial and viral communities from oxygen minimum zone, Eastern Pacific Ocean - ETNP201306PF47B | ecosystem: Environmental > Aquatic > Marine > Oceanic | place: Pacific Ocean: Eastern...
ATTCGGAATGAAAAGCCGATGTTGCTGTAGCGACGGATGCGGTGGTGTAGGCATTCAGAGAGCTACTACGAAAGCAATACTACCAGCATCGAGTATCCAGTATCCAGCATCCCTGCCAGCACCCGACGCTCATACGAAGGCGGCACTACCAGCATCGAGTATCCAGCATCCCGTGCCAACCGGCGTCCAAACAACACCGGTCTCTCAAGCGACACTTACTCATTACTCACTACTTCCACCTCCACTCCCGGCGAATACACCACACCTTGAATCCCCAGCGCACACGCGGCCTCCACTAAATCTGCGCGGTCATCGAAGTAGACGCACTTCTCCGGGGTGCAGCCTGCGGCCTCCAGGCAGTGCTCATAAAATTTGCGATCCGGCTTGCGGCATCCGACCTCGTGGGAGCAGATTTGCGCGTCGAAGTGGCGCAGAGTGTCGGCATACGTTTCTCGAAACCAATCGCAGTGCAGCTCGTTTGTGTTGCTGGCCAGAATGATTCGAAGGCCGCGCTTCTTGAGCTCCGGGATGGCCTGGATGACTTCGTGATTGGGATCGAAGATATTCGACCAGGCTTTGGCCGCGTGCTTGTGCGAGACCTCCAGGTGGAGCAACTCGTTTAATGCATCCAGAAACACATCGGTCGTAATGAGCCCTTGGTCGTATTGCTCTTCGAGGGAGAGGTGCTGATGGTTGATGGGGCTCGGCCGGATGAAGACGCGCTCGTATGCCTCTTCACCGCTCATCTCCTCCCATGAGAACCCGGCCAGGCGGCGACAGGCGCGCATGTGATCGAAGAAGGCGATGACGTTACCGAAATCGAAAAGAATGGCGGCAGGCATGGTATTGATGCTGGAAAGGCCTGTTGCTGCTGTCACGGATACTGGATGCTCGATGATGGTAGTACCGGTGTCGTTGTGATGGCGGCCTCAGATTTAATGATTCGAATAGAAGCGATAACAGGCTCCGCGCCCAAAAGCATCCTGCGATGCGGCAGCTTAAGCTGGCCAGCATCCAGTATCCAGTATCCCTGTAGCATCGACACTACCAGTATCCAGTATCCAGTATCCAGTATCCGACCTTCACAAAAAAAGGCCGCCAGATGAAACATCCGACGGCCTTTAAGAGAGAGGAGCGAGTTTGTTCAGCTTGTTCTACAAGAGGCTTCGAAATTTTTGTTCAGGCGGGTCATCTGAGTTTTAGTCAGATAGTTCCTGGCCACGAGGATTTGCGAGAGGCGGAGCTTGCGTCCGCCGCGATCCAGGATGCGTCCCTGCAGGCGGAGGCATTCCTGAACCTGGTCGAGGGTGGCGTAGCCGAGCGAGGCGATGTAGCGGCCGAAGACGCGGTCTTCGATGAGCTGCTCGAAAGTGCCGTTCTTCAGGCATTCAGGAATATTGTCCTGCGGCACGTCCGGCTGGTCCGAAGCAATCGTCTTTCGACTCGATTCAATCGTTTCGGGGATAGACAGTTGTTCTGCGGCGGTCATTGTTCGTTTCTTTTCAGAGAGGTTTCTGGAATGGTGCCTCTGAAAATTGCAAGCTGGGTGCCAAATGGCGACGTCTCTCTAACCCCTTTCTACGAAAGATTTAGACTGCTGAGGTATGCAATCTCGCCGGAGCGGAATTGTTGATAAAAGCGACGGGGGCGTAATAAGTAAGTAATAAGTAATGAGTAAGTGACGGCTTGAGCGACCGGTGTTGTTCGGAGTGCGGCCTCTATTTGGAGTGATGCTGGATACTGGATGCTGGATGCTGATAGTGCCGGTGTTCTTGAAAAGACGGTTGCAGATTGGAGTGATGCTGGATGCTTCGCTCGAGTATCCGTCGCACCGGGCTGACAGCAGAGACGGCACTACCAGCATCCAGTATCCCTGTAGCACCCGACGCTCATACAAAACCGGCATTGCCAGCTTACTCATTACTCATTACTCATTACGTATTACGCCACTTCGAACGCATCCCGTCCCACTGCGCGCAGGAATGGGCTGGCCGCGAGCTCATTCAGTTGGGTGCGCACCCGCTGCTCCATGTCGGTGAACATAATGCCCAGGCGATAGTGGCCGTTCTGGCGAGCTGCCCAGCGGACATAGCCTTGAGTCTCCAGCGGCTCAGAGAAGATAGGGACATGGATGGCCAAGCTTATGGGCTGTTCGGCGGACAATTCTTCCGGCGAAGTGGCCTGGACGCCGCTACGACTCAGGTTAATCACATTCCCGCTGATGGCCGGCGGTGGCGGCAATTGTTTGAAGTATTTGAAGCTCTGCGGTTTTGGCGACTCGGGGCGGACCGCAACCAGAGAATCCACCATCTGAAATCGCCGGTCTGTACGCACGATGCCCGGTACGCTCTCGGTTTTTCTCTTTTTTACGGCCTCCTCTTCGGGCACACGCGGCTCGCGGGCGCAGCCTTCCAGGGCGTAGCGTTCGAGGACTCGAAGAAGGGTCAGCAGATCTTCTTGCGCCAGAAGATCTCTGGCGACAAGCGAACCAAGCAGGCGCGGCACACGAGGCTTCCCTTTGCGGTATTGCTTCTCCTGATATTCAAAAAGCTCTTTGATCGAGCCCTCATCAATGAACCCGTAGCGGACGCCCACCCTGGCGATGAGTTTGTCTTCCTCACGGGCAAAGTAATAACGGCTGGCGATGGAGATCCGGTTGCGTTCGTCTTCGGTGAGCAGCCCACGCATCATGCCGACCTCGCCGAGCCACGAATCGCGGCCGCGCTCTTCGAGCACAGACAGATCGTCGATGCAGATATCGAGCTGGTCCTCGTTCAGATACCCGTATCGCCCGGCAATCTGTCCGTAGACCCGGTTGTAATCGCTGCGCTCAGGCTTGATGAGAAGCATTCAGAGAAGGTTTGTTTATCGAAGGGCTTCAGCCATCTAATATCAGCAGGAAGGAGATGATGGCGACGCGCCGTGAAGCAAACCTTTAGCCAGCTCTTTCCTTATTCTTAACCTGCTTCTGGGGAACGGGATAAAGGAAAGCCGCCGGAAAGTGAAAGGCTGTCGTGTCTAAAAAGCGGGCACCGAGGGCGGGTAATGAGTAAGCTGGTAGTACCGGTTTTGTTGGGGCTGCGGTTGGTATGGGATGCTGGATACTGGATGCTCGATGCTGGTTGTGCCGGTGTTGCTGTGGTGGCGGTTGTGAATTCAAAGCGTGCGAAAAGGAAAGCGGCAACAAGTTGCCGCACTCCAAAGGCCGCTTTCGAGCATCAAGTATCCAGCATCGATATCCCTACCATCTTGAAACGGCCGCTCATACTTCAACCGTAGTACCAGATCCAGCATCCAGTATCAGCATCCAAGCAAGACGGCCCACCCAGGCCCGTCTTACTCATTACTCATTACGTATTACGCCTACTTCTGCTCCACCGTAAACGCGGCGACTGGTTTCTGATTCACCTTGGCGATTGCCGACGCCTGCGCTGAAGAGCCCGGCAGGCCGGAGGTGTCTGAAACGGTAAGCGTGATCTTGAAGACGCCGGCTGTCTTGTAGACGTGGGTCGGCTTGATCTCTTCGCTGGTGTTCTTGTCCCCGAAATCCCAGAGGTATTTCAGGTTGTCGCCGTCCAGGTCTTTCGAGCCGGAGCCGTCAAAATTTACTTCCTGACCGACGCAGCAGATCTTGTTGGCGATGATCAGGGACGGGGTCGGCGGGGTATTCACCTGCATGGTCATGACGGACGTGGCCTGGCCGCAATCAAGGCCGCTGCCGTCGGCGACGGTGAGCTTGACGTTGAAGGCACCGCCCTTGGCATAGGTATGGGTCACTTTGGTGCCTTCAGCCTTGGTTTCGTCACCGAATTCCCAAACGTAGGTGAGCTTGCGGTTGGCGTCGTTCTTGGATGTATCGGCCTCGAACGTCACCGCCTGCGCCACCGCGGAGTGGCCGACCGGTTTGATGGTGGCGACGGGGGCTTCGATGATGGTAACCGTCTGGGTGGCGGTGTGGCGGCTGATGTTGGTGCCGCGACCGTCGTCGACGGTGAGCTTAACAGTGTAGGTGCCGGCCTTTTCGTAAAGGTGCGTCGGGGTGGCGCCGTTGCCTTCTTTGCCGTCCCCGAAATCCCAGAAATAGGCGAGGCCGTCGCCATCGAGATCCACCGAACGGGTACCGTCAAAACGTATCTCTTCATTGGCGCACCCGATGCGCGGGCCGCCGGCGATGGCTGTCGGCGCGCGGTTGAGGACTATCAGTGCCTCGTCGTCATCCGTATCGCCGGGCAGGCCGGAGTTATCATTGACCGTCAACTTGGCGGTGTAAGAGCCTCCCTTGGGGTAGGTGTGAGTCACGCGCATACCTTCGCCCTTTTCACCGTCCCCGAAATCCCATAAATACGAGAGCTTGTCGCCGTCGGCATCCGTCGAACCTGAGCCGTCCAGGGTGATCACGAACGGCTTGGTCGGTTCGGTCTCGCTGACGAACTGGTCTTTGCCCGCATCGGCGACCGGGGGCGTATTCACCCGCACGATCTTGGTGTCTGTATCGCTCGAACAGCGAGAATTTTTATCGTCGGTCACCGTGAGCTTGGCGGTGTAAGTGCCGCCCTTCTGGTAAGCGTGATCGGTGATTTCAGCCTTACCCTGGGTGCCGTCGCCATAATCCCAGGCGTGGGTCAGGATGTCGCCCGGGGTATCGCTGGACTTACTGCCGTCAAACTTGCCCGCCTGGCCAACGACCAACTGTTCGGTCACTTCGGCGACCGCTTTCGGACGGAGGTTGGCGACCACTGTCTTCTTGGCCTCGGCGATAGCGCAGTCCGCCTGCGAGCCGTCATTGACCACGAGAACGACTTCGCTCGGACTCGACCCCGAATCGATCCGTATCGAAAACAACACCGATTCGATGATGGCGATCACCGAGATCGACGAGGCATTCGGCCGCGTCCAGGATCAACTCATCCGCCTCGGCGGCATCCAGCGCGAGCTTACCGGCCTGGAGAACATCCTCTCCGGCAGCATCCCGCCCGAAGAGGCCATCCAATCCCTCTACGGGGACGCGGACATCGCGCAGGAACAGGTCGCCCTCACCAAACTGCAGCTCTTCAGCCAGTTGGCGACGGGGCAGGTGGCCACGTCGAATGCACGAAGTGGGCAGATCCTGAGCTTGCTGGGGTAGGAAGCGTAATAAGTCTGGGCGGCGGTTCGAACAGTGACGGATACTGGATGCTCGATGCTGGATGGTAGTACCGGCTTCGTATGAGCGTCGGATGCTACAGGGATACTGGATGCTCGATGCTGGATGGTAGTGCCGGCTTCGTATGAGCGTCGGACGCTACTGGGATACTGGATGCTCGATGCTGGATGCTGGTAGTGCCGTTGTTGCTGTGATGGCGGTTGTGAACCGACATCGTACTTTGGAGTGCGGCGACTTGTCGCCGCTTTCGTTTTCGTATGCCTCCATTCCCCAACCGTTGCCACAACAACACTGGTACCACCCAGCAGTTGAACGTTTGCTCTTGCTCCGCCGCTACAGACAACATCGGAACTACCAGAATCCAGTATCGAGCATCCGACTCGAGACCGCCGTTACGAACAACATCGGCACTACCAGCATCCCAGTATCCAGCATCCAGTATCCAGCATCCGTCTTGAGGCGGCCGCTCAGACCTCAAACCGTATGACCAGTATCCAGCATCCAGTATCGAGCATCCAACTCTGAATCGATTATCCTTCTGACCTTGAACCTTGAACCCTTGAACCTCTGAACTTTCTTTGACTTTGACATGGACTACAAGAAGTACGTCAAAGACAAAAAGACCCACCCGCTCTACGACGCGCCCCCGCCGGCGCCCGGCACTGAGCCGAAGGAGCGCAAGTATCTCGGCGTCAAGTTTGAGTGCTGCGGCACCTACACCCGCGCTTACAAAAACAAGGAAGGCACCGCCTACCTCGCCCGCTGCCCACGCTGCATGAAAAAGGTGGAGATCGGCATCAACGCGCAGGAAGGTGTGAGCGCGCGGTTTTTTACAGTGAGGAGCGGCTGATACTGGATGGCGTAATGAGTAATACGTAATAAGTAATGAGTAAGTGCTGCTGCCAGCTTGGACGGACATCCAAGAGTCCAACGGGGTTTGTCTCGAGTATCGCACTTACTCATTACTCATTACTCATTACGTTTTATGCAAACTCTCGTTACCGGCGGCGCTGGCTTTATCGGCTCGCATATCGTTCAAAGACTTTTGAATCAGGGACACCGCGTCCGGGTACTCGACAATCTTTCCGAAGGCACGCTCGCCAATCTTGAAGCGGTCTCCGGCGACATCGAATTTATCGAGGGCGACGTGCGTGACGAAGCGTCTGTGCGCCGTGCGGTCGAAGGCGTCGAGGGTATTTATCACCTTGCGGCCGAAGTTTCCGTGCCCAAGTCGATGGATGAGCCGATGCTGTTCGAGGACGTCAATGCCCGCGCCACACTGCTGCTGTATGAAGAGGCTGCGAAGGCCGGGGCCCGGCGGGTCGTGCTTTCGAGCACCTCGGCTATCTATGGCGACGCGGAATGCGAGCGCAATATCGAGACTCTGACACCGTCGCCGCTTTCGCCATACGCGCTGAGCAAACTGGCGGGCGAGCTCTATGGACGCATCTTCACTCGGTCCGGCAAGCTCGAGGTCGCCTGCCTGCGTTACTTCAATGTTTACGGCCCGCGGCAGTCGGTCACCTCCGCGTATGCGGCCGTCATCCCGATCTTCATCACACGAATCTTCGACAACAAACCGATCACTATTTTCGGCGACGGCGAACAGACCCGCGATTTCGTCTTCGCGGAAGACGTGGCCCGCGCTAACACCCTCGCTATGGAGGCCCCCGCCGCGGCCGGCGAAGTCTTCAATATCTCCGGCGACAACCGGATCTCGTTAAACGACCTGGTCAACGACCTTCGCCACCTCATGAGGGGGGGAGAAGGGTTTGAAGTGAATTACACCGAACCGCGTGCCGGCGATATCAAGCATTCCCGGGCAGATATCACGAAGGCGAAGGATGGCCTGGGGTTTATACCGAAAGTAACGTTTTCGGAAGGCCTGGGACGGACAATTCAGGCATTCAAGGGATAGGAAATGACGAAGGACGAAGGCTGGTAGTGCCGATTCTGTTGCGATGGCGGGTGGATGCGGGATGCAGGATACGAAGAACACCGCCATCTCAGCAGCAATGGACCAATTTCGGATTTCGTCATTCATTACGATTTCGACATCCTGTGTCCGCATTTACAAGGACGGCCCTTCCGGTCCACATTTATCCCAAAGTTTCATTGAATGCCTTAAGTTTTCTATGAGGTTTCGATAATACGGTTGTTCACGATTCGAAAGAGTTCGTGAACATGGACTTAGGCCTGCCAGCCCACCCAGTAAACCCAATGATGGGTTTGGGCAAAAGCTATGGAAAGTCAGGCAGGCGACAAACTCTTTGGATTTTTTCCTATTGGATTTTTCCAAAGAGACCCACAGCAGAGAGAGACGGATCTTCTCTGTTGAGCCGGTGCAACCGTATTTTCCTCGGCTGTTTGAGAGCACAGCCATTGGAGGCAGCCCATGCCCGTATCCTCACTTAAGGCAGTACCCTATAACGATGTTGGTATGCTCCAGGGTGGAGTCAGAGAGCATCGTACTATCCTGAACAATCTGCAGGCAGACGCCTTCCGCAGCGGCTCTCAAAGCCAGAATACAGGCCAGGCGGCCCGGTCCTTCAGCGGCTCTAACGTTACCAATACTCAGACTCAGACCGCCTCTCTCGCCCAGACGGCTACGGCCAACAATACCAAAACGGTCACTATCGGCGCGATCGAGGGGACGAACACACATTTCGCGAACTTCAATTTCAACTATCTGCAGCGCTATATCACCGGCGCTGATGCTACTGATTTCCTGGCACGGGGCGCGGCGAATCTCGCCCAGGATCAGGGCCTCAATCAGAGCGGCTTTGCCAAGCTTGAAGATTTCACCGGCAACGAAAGCACTGCGGCCAATTCTCTTACGCAGAATGCACAGGCCGACCAGCTCTTCGATGTCGATCTTTCGGCAAGTGTTTCCAACACCACCTTTGCAGACGAAGAAGGCAACGCGTTTAACCAGGCCCGCTTCCGTGAGATCGGGGCCAGCCTCCGCGACCAGGCTGCACAAGCCATCTTTACCACGGGCCAGCGCCAGGGCGGAGCAGATTCCGTACAGGTAGCCGTCGCCGATGGTGGAGATGTGGATAACACCGTCGTCCAGACCGCCACTGTCGACCAGCAGAATAACACGATCAACCTGACCGGTACGTTTGACCTGACAAGAAACGAGACGGCCGACCTCTCGCCGCGCACGACGAACCTGTTTGTCCACCTTAACGCGCTCGATGGTTTGGATACGTCCATCAACTCCAGCGCAGCTTCGCAGGATCAGGTGCTCGCACAATCCGCCGGCGCCGGGCTGAATGAAGACGGAAGCGTGACCGAAAACGACGGTAACGCCCAGAACAGCAGCACCGCCTCCGCGGCCAATACGGAAAGCACAAACGTGCAGAATTCGATCACCGTAACGGTCTAGTAAAGGTTTCAGTGTTCAGGAATGCTGAGCATTAAGCCCAAGCCTCGGGAATGGTCCATTAACCATATCGCCATTCCCCAGGCGTGGGCTTCTTCAGGAAACGGCCTTTCGGGCCCCAGGAAACACGGATAACTCCTTAGCCCGAAAACGCACCGGCCCGCTTCAGAGGGAGTGCCGACAGTTCCACAGATGCGTCATTGAGCTCGCCCGGAGCTTGAGAGCACATCTTTAACTGTCGCTGTGATGGATCTTGTTTCCGTGCCGGGAAGCAAGCCATCGTTCTAACCGGCCTGCAAATAAGTTTGCTGGCGTTTTCTCGTTTTATGAGGAGGCAGCTCATGCCCGTTTCTTCAATGAAAGCCATCCCTTACAGCGCTCCAGGGCGGTGTCAGGGAACATCGCGCCATCCTGAATAATCTTCAAGCTGACGCTTTCAGAAGTGCATCGCAGAGCCAGGATACGGCTCAGGCCGCTCGTGCATTCAGCGGTTCAGATGTCACCAACGCCCAGACTCAGACCGCAAGTCTGAGCCAGACGGCAACCGCCAACAACACCAAGACCGTCACGATTGGTGCTGTTGAAGGTACCAATGCCAGCTCCGCTGGTTTCAACTTCAATTACCTGCAGAAGTACATCGCCGGCGCCGACGCCAACGATTGGCTTGCACGTGGTGCTGCGAACATCGCCCAGGATCAGGGTGGTGATCAGAGCGGCTTCGCCAAGCTCGAAGACTTCACAGGTACTGACAGTGATGCCGCCAACAGTCTGACGCAGAACGGCCAGGTCACCCAGCTCTTCGACGTGGATCTCACCGCGACGCTGAGCAACACGACCAATGGCGGAAACGTCGGTCAAGTGTTAAACGCGTTCGCGTTCGTGGCACTTGAAGCATCTGTCCCTATGGAAGGATTGACGGTCAGGTCGACGTCGAAGTCGATGAGCGAAATAGAACGCTTGGCGCCGGCGTTATCGAGGACGTTGATGCCGGATTCGGGGTCGTCTTCGTTTTCCGCGAGGTTGACGTTGAGAGCTTCGGACGTGAACTCGCCGATCTCGACATGAAACTTGTCTTCTTCGTTGGGGCCGACCTGATAAGTATGGCCAAAGCTGCCGTCGAGGAGCGGCATCTCGTCGAAGCCGCCTTCGTTAAACTTGGTGCGTTCGGCTACTTCGTCGATGGCCATGGCGAGCATCATGAGCTCGCGGTGGATGTCGTCGCGTTGTTCGCTGGTAAGTGTGTCGTTGGCGCCGCGGACGACGATGTCGCGCATATGGCCGAGCAGATCGTCGATCTGGAGGAGACCGGCTTCGGCGAGCGAAAGCTCATCTTTGGCGTCGCCTATGTTATCGAGCGCCATTGCTTTTCCGCGGACTTGGTTGCGCATTTTGTTTTGGAGCACAAAGAAAGATGCGCCGTCTTCCATACGTGGTTGTGCTTTACCGGTGGCAATTTTCAGTTGTCTCAAGGCTATCTCTCGGTTCAAGGCGTTGACCTGGTTAATTAAGCTCATCGAAGCAATGTTCGATCGCGCACGCTGCGGATCGGCCAATGCCACGGTGTTTCCGATGACGGGCATGAGGGAACCTCCCGAGATACGTGTGCAACGGATCCGGGAATGCCGTCAGGTTAGAGATCGGGCGATTCGGATCCGCGCAAAGATTAGGGATGTCTTTTCACGGCATCTTCTAACCACAGGCTGGCAGCCCGTGGCTACATGGAACGCTCGATCTGGATGAGTTCGGACGTTCCCTGCCGTGGACATACTGCATTTTTTCGCAGGCCCTGCGGCCGGTCGGAACGTCGCCTTGATGGGTTTGGTTACAGATGCATGCGGCCTCCTTGGGAAATAGTGGGCACAGGTTTGTCGCCTGTGCAGATGGACAGGTAAACAAGCCTGTCCCCCAGAATTTGTGTGTCTGTAAGAATGCCGCTTGCAGGATTCCCTTGGGTGGGATCCTGGATCTACATTCCCCAGACCATGAACGCAGCAGTATCTGCGTGCACCGCTATTTTCGGTAAAGAAGGTCCGCTTAAAGCCGCCAAAACACAGCCCCAACGTTTTCAATGACTTACGTCTAAATCGGTTGTTTCAGGCGATTTAGAGGCTGGCGGAGAGTCTGAGAAGGAGGGTGAGGTTTTGTACGCGATCTTGTCGGCAACTCGATACTGGATGCGGATATACTCGATGCTGGTCATACCGAGTATCAACACCGATCGGTGCTGATACAGATACTGGATGCTGGATACTCGATGCTCTGGTCATTACACCGATCGGTGCTGTGAGTGATACTGGATGCTGGATACTCGATGCTGGGTTATGCGGTTCAGGCTCGAAACGACCGATGCGGCGTTCAACTGAAACCGACATTGCAGTAACACCGGCACTACCCAGGAGCATCACTCTCAGCATTACAACCGCAGAGCCCAACAACACCGGCACTACCCAGCATCCAGCATCCAGTATCGAGCATCACTCACAGCAAAGATCAGCATTCCAACACTCCAACATTCCAATACTCCAGCATTCCAACCGCAGAGCCCAACAACACCGGCACTACCCAGCATCCAGCATCCAGTATCGAGCATCACTCACAGCAAAGACCAGTATTCCAACCGCAGCATCGAGTATCCAGTATCGAATATCGCGACTTGCAAACGGTCACATATCACTAGAATCCTTCGGGTAACCCTTCACCCATCTTACCTTTCCCAAATCAAACCAATGAAACGTGCATTGATATTCATTGCCGCGGGCCTGCTCGCCCTTCCCGCGCTGGATGCCGGGCTTCGCGATCGGCGAAAGAAAAGCAGCAAACGCTCCAGCCGATCCAAAAGCAAGAGTGGCGAAAAATACGTAAGCGTCCCAAAGGCCCGGTTGAAATCCGATAAGAGCGCTTCGGCCACGACCGTCAGCGAGATCCTCCGCGGCACCAAGCTCAAGGTGCTCAATAAAGGCGACGGGCGCTGGATGCAGGTAGCCATCGCGGACAAACCGAACGTCACCGGCTGGATCTACTTCAACAAGCTCGTCGATGAAAAACCGAAGGACGTAAAGAATCACCTCGCGTTCGGCGGAGGCATCCAGACCTCCGACCTCGAGACCGGCGGCGCCATCCGCGGCCTCAAAAAAGTCTCGCAGAACTACGCCAGTGAAAAAGGTATCTCCAAGCGCGCCATCAGCGACCTCAACTCTATCCAGACCTTCCCGTTCACCGTGAAGACCTTCGACAAAAACAAAAACGGCAACCTCGAAACAACCGAGCAGAAGACCGCCAACACGGCCTACAAAAAGTGGCTCGATTCCGAGATCGATAATTTTCTCAAGACCGGAAAAATCGGAGAGTTCGCTGATTGAACAGGAATTTTGATTCCCGCCCGAATCCCGAATCCTCCATTACTCATTACTCATTACGTATTACGCCCCATGCCCCGCATCATCCTCTCGCTTTTACTCATCGTCCCGGCCGCTCAGGCCCAGAAATTCGATTTCGGTTCTCTTCTGAAAAAAGCGATCGAGAAACCGGAAAATAAAAAGCCTGCCTCCACCAACGCCCGGAACGCGCCCAGCCAGGAAGACGCGCTTGGCATGTCCATTGTCGATCTGCTGCGCACCTCCGGCAGCGTGAACTACCAGCAGGAAGCCACCATGGGCGAGACCATCGCGCTCGAAGCCCTGACAAAATTCGGGCCCGTGGTGCAGGATAAAAACCTGCTCGCCTACGTCAGCATGGTCGGCAACGTGGTGGCCCGCGCTTCGGATCGGCCGCACACCCCGTACTTCTTTGCGGTCTGCCAGAATAACGACCCCAACGCGTTCGCCGTCCCCGGCGGTTATGTCTTTATCACCACCGGACTGCTGAAACTGGTCGCCAATGAAGAAGAGCTCGCCGGTGTGCTTGGCCACGAAATCGCACACATCACGCAACAGCACGCTATCAAGATGGTGCGCTCGGCAAAGTTCAAAGCCGCGGCTGCGCAGGGGCTGCTCTTTGCCCTCACCAAAGACAAAGCCCCACAGAAACAGGAAAACTACGCCTCGATCATCGGCGGCTTCACCGACGTCATGGAATCCGGCTACGGCCGCAAACACGAAACGGAATCGGACAAGCTCGGCGTTCTCTACGCCTACCGTGCCGGTTACGGCGTGCACGGCCTGCGTAACTTCCTCGCCACCCTCGCCCGAACCGAGCAGAGCAACCCGGCATTCTCATTCTTCAAGACGCACAAGGACACCGGCAAACGAGTCCGGGATCTGGATAAGGAAATCCAGAAAGAGGGCTACATGGCGTCCACGCTCAATCCTAATCTGAGCGGGCGGTTTCAGACTTTTGTGAAGGCGCGGCTGAGGTAAGCATGAGCATCGTCGCCGAAAAACCGGTTGCCGAGATTCTGCCGCTGGCACAGGGCGACCGCCTCACACGCAATGAATTCGAGCGCCGTTACGAGGCCATGCCTCATATAAAGAAGGCCGAGCTCATCGAAGGAACTGTCTATATGCCCTCACCTGTCCGAAGCAAACAGCACGGCAAACCACACTTTAAGATTATTAGCTGGCTTGGCGCCTATACCACGGCCACACCCGGCGTCGAAGGAGATGACAACAGCTCCCTTCGGCTGGATATGGATAACGAGCCGCAGCCGGATGCAGCATTGACCATCGCACCGGAATGCGGGGGCCAGGCCCGTATTGACAGCGATGGCTACCTCACCGGCGCGCCGGAATTGATTGTCGAGATAGCCGCCAGCTCGGCCAACTACGACCTGCACGACAAGCTCAATGCCTATCGCCGCAACGGCGTCAAAGAGTATCTCGTCTGGCGGGTACTGGAGAACGAAGTGGACTGGTTTGTCCTGCGCGACGGCGATTACATGCGGCTTGAACCAGACGAATCGGGGCTGCTCAAAAGCGAAGTCTTCCCCGGCTTATGGCTCGATGTCTCTGCTGTGCTTGATGGTGATGCAGCCCGGCTTTCTCAGAAGCTGCAGGAAGGTTTAGGCACTGAAGAGCACGCGGTATTTGTGCGGAAACTTGCTGAGAAATGACGACGGCCTTTTCGTCATTCGAGCTTCGTCATCTTTTGTCATTGGGTATTTCGACATTCATCATTTACCTGCCTCCGCCAACCCCTCCGCCTCCACCTCATCCCCCTTCTTGCTCTTCCGGGCCATCTTGAATGCATCCTGCACGCTGGTCATGAGCGTATTCAGATCGAACGGCTTGAGGATGTAATCGTTCGCTCCGGCTTTGAGGGAATCGACCGCGAATTGCACATCAGCGTCCGCAGTGACCATCACCACGCCAAGATGCGGCTGGACGACTTTGATGTCTTTGAGGAGCTCGACGCCGTCCGTGCCAGGCAGGTGAATATCGAGCACGGCCACGTCGAAGTATTCGTTGCGGATGCGCTCGATGGCTTCCTGCGGGTCGTCAGTGGGGACGCCTTCGTATCCGTTGCGGGTGAGGACTTTGCAGACCAAGCTGAGGATGTCTTTTTCGTCGTCGACTACCAGCACCTTGGGGCGTGAATCCGCGATCGGCTCTTTGCCGGTCATGGTGCGACATTCGTTGATCGCGCGCATGAGGTCATGCTGGGTGACGGAGCAGTCGCTTTCGGATTCGCTGTTACCAACCATACGGCGGACGGCCATCATGGCGGCCTGGCGGCACGCGGCTTCCAGCTCGGCGCCGCTCATGCCTTCGGTGAGGATGGCCAGCTTGGCGAGGTCGACGTTTTCGGCGACCGGTTTGTTCTGGGTGTGTACTTTCAGGATCGAGAGCCGGCTGTCCACGTCAGGGTTGGGGATATCGATGATTTCGTCGAAGCGCCCGGAACGCAACAACGCCTTGTCGATAGCTTCGGGGCGATTGGTGGCTGCGAGGATCAGGACACCTTTCAGATCATCGACGCCGTCCATTTCGGTCAGGAGCTGCGCCACGAGCCGGTCGGAGAAATTCGAATCGGTGCCGTCGCGCCTCGGCGCAATCGCATCGATCTCATCGAAGAAGATGATGCACGGCGCAGCCTGCCGGGCCTGGGTAAAGATGTTCCGAATCGCTTTCTCCGATTCGCCCACGTACTTGGAGACGAGCGAAGGCCCCTTGATAGAAATGAAATTCACATTGCTCTCATTGGCGAGCGCCTTGGCCAGCAGCGTCTTGCCGGTGCCCGGAGGGCCGGTAAGCAGGATGCCGCGGGGCGGGTTCACATCCGCCTCTTTAAACAGCGCCGCGTGCTTGAGCGGCCAGATGACGGCTTCCTGGAGTTTTTCCTTGACGGATGCGAGGCCGCCGACGTCGGCCCATTTGACGTCGGGGATTTGCACCGTGACCGAGCGCATGGTCGATGGCCGGACGTCTTTGAGCGCTTTTTGAAAATGTTCCATGCGCACGTGCAGGCGGCCAAGAAAGCGGGTCGAAAGCATCCCCCCCACGCTGATCTACCTGCGGCATGACCTCCTGGATGGCCAGGATGCCGGCTTCCTGGCAGAGGCTGGCGAGGTCGGCACCGACAAAACCGTGCGTGATTTCGGCGACCTTTTCGAGGTTGATGTCGTCACCGAGCGCCATATGGCGGCTGTGCACCTTGAGGACGTCGAGGCGGCCTTCCTGATCGGGAACCGGGATGAAAATTTCACGGTCGAAGCGGCCTGGTCGGCGGAGCGCGGGGTCGATAGTGTTCGGCAGAGCCCTACAGTCTATGAAACCGCGCTGCTTTGATGCAGCAGGTTCGCACCATCTCAAACTGCAATCCTCTGATACCAGCCATGCAGAAAATTTGAGACATCATCTATTATCGAAAGCTGCCGTAAAACTTAAGTGGCTTACCTAGATTTTAAGGCAGGTTGACGCCGCGTTGGGGTATCCCTGCTAAAACCACATCGGTAATGTCAGTATCGGGTATCCAGCATCCAGCAATCAGCGCCTGTTGAGGCCGCCATCACAGCAACACCGGCACTCCCTGTTCCCGCACCCTAATCAATATCAATATCCACCTCTGATTCTTCGATCAGTTTCTTTCGTCTCTCTTCCTCTTCTTTCTTTTCTTTGTATTTGCGGGTCTTGATCTCTTCCGGTGTTTCTTTGGGTTTTTGCGGCTTGTCGACATTGGCGTCTGCATTTGCGTCACCTGGTTGGTCTGCGTTTGCATCGGCGTTGGCGTCACCTTCCTTTTTGGGTGGAGCGGGCGGTTTGGGGGGAACGTAGGGTGCCCAGGTGGTGTCGTTTACCGGGCTGGTAAATTCACGGCCTTTGTATGCGTCGATGGCGCCGATTTTGGGTTCGAGGTGCTCGCTGATGGCCGGGTCAGTGGATTCGTAGAGCTTGCCGTTGAAATCGATGAAGTAGGCGAATTCGCCGGAGCTGCCGTGCTTGATCGGCCAGGCGTAAGCGCACCAGTACTGTTCGACATCGGCGACGACCATTTTCATTTTCTCTTCTTCGGTCATGTCCTTACGGTCGGCCCCGATCTGCGGGAGGAAGACGCGGTAGGCATAGCCGTCAAAGATAAGCCGGTTGTACGGCTCGCGGCTGTAGGCGGGGCTTTCGTACAGCCACTTGGGGTCGCCGGTGCGTTCTTTCTTTTTCTTTTTCGGCTTTGCGTTGGGGTCGATGACGATCTCTTCCTGCTCTTCCATCGGCAGGTCGAGCGACCGGCGGAATTCGCCCATCATGCTGATATGGGGGGCAGGCACATCGATATCGAAGATCTCAAACTTGCGGTAAGAGAAGGATTCCTTGAGGCCGAGGAGCTCGGCGAGGGTGCCGAATTCGGCCTTTTCGTTTTTGTCACGATCGCTCTGAACTTCGTTCTTGAACGCCTGCTGCGCCTTGTGGAGCGTGGAGAGCAGTTGCCGCGCATACATCTCGTTTTTGGCGCGCCGGGCCCCGGTGAGGTTGAAGTAGCCCATGGCCGACATGCCGGCCACGAGGCCCATGACGAGGATGACTTCGAGGGAAAGGAGGATGTTTCTCATGCGTAATACGTAATACGTAATAAGTAATGAGTAATGAGTAA
>Ga0066833_10000468_pt1 | contig 16478 bp, 9 predicted proteins | sample ETNtaG_13_FD_66728 | JGI IMG/M metagenome (GOLD analysis project Ga0066833, IMG submission 66728) | Marine microbial and viral communities from oxygen minimum zone, Eastern Pacific Ocean - ETNP201306PF47B | ecosystem: Environmental > Aquatic > Marine > Oceanic | place: Pacific Ocean: Eastern...
AACTGGAAGACAGCAGTCCTGGAGGTGTTATCGCTGCGAATAAGACGTGTGGCGCATCGCAGCACAGGCAAGCCGACTGGACACCACCGTGGTCCGAGAGCGGGGCATGCGTTCGAAGGGGTGACTCGGGAACTCGGGAGAGCCGGTTGTCTCCGAGCTGAATTAGTAATTGCGGTTTCAGGACACCAATCTGGGAAAACCAGAAAAGTCCCGGCACAGCCAGTCGGCAACAGACCTGCCGCGGCTGTGAGCCCGCAAGGGAAGACAAACAAAGGGGTCTACAGCATCGGTATCGGGGAGCAAGTGTAAAAAGCGAGCGACCTGAAAAGGGCTTCCGGCAGTCGTAGTTTTGCATATTACCTTGAAGGCGGGGAAGTGACGTCCAAGCGACCCGCTGGAGGAAAGGCAACACAGGGCATCTCGCTCTTCCGGACGGAACGAATGGAGAGACATGAGCTCACCAACATTCTTAACAGAAATCTGGAAGAACCCGCGCCTGCGTGCAGGCATAGACAGGGCAGAGATGCGGCCAAGGCAGAAGTGCCGAACGCTTCGTCAAGACTAAAACCCTTGACGACCGAGGAACCGGATGAGTTAATTGCTCACGTCCGGATCTGTGGGGGTTCCGGGGGGTAGCTCCCCCGGTTCTACCCGGCGAGTCGACTTGCACGAATACCGTGAGTGAATGTCTCTCTCTGCTGTGTTTTTTTCTTTTAATTTCAATGGGGCGGAGCTCGCGCAAGCAGCCCAGTGCCAGCGTCATGCTCAGAAATCCAAAAAACACTATGCGCGGTATGCGGTTCCGTAGGCTCCTGAGACATAGGGTTGAGAGCGGTTTCGGTTCTCTCGGTGAGAAGTGGACGATTGCGGAGGATGATCGGGCACCGCAATCATGCTTAGCACTTCTTTTCACATCACTCCTGTCTAGGTGCTGGTCCGAGGGGGCCACAAGGCTGACTTTGGACCCAGAGACCGACACGAGCAATATATTCTATGAGGTTGGAGACGAGACCCGTTGTATGCATCGCATGCCCTCGCACCTACACCATGACCTGGTTGAATGCGTTAGAATGTCATTCTCTGGTACCCGCCCATACCGATTACGCCCCCCGGGTGTCCCAACTGAGGTATCCCTTTCACTAAGACCGTCGGTCAAGGGTAATCGCGCTGTCATCGACCTGACCTATCCCCCCAGGATGCATGACCAGCAGAATGCAACGAGCTGAAACGGAAGCTCGTTGAGAGGTGACCAAGAGGCGTTGATGCAACCATTCATTGAGTTGGGCAGGCGCCCTTTTCAGTCGCTGATTTTGGGTCGTTCTCTCATTCTCCCCACTCAATCTCCAGTCTGGGTGTGTACTTCACTTGATCGTATTCTGAGGCAATCACCTGGTTGCGTGTGTAATTGCCTTCATCCACAGAGCGGTCGACGACACTGGCGACGGCGAGGCCATAGTTCGGAGCTTTGCCTGACAGCCAGAGGGAAACGATCCCGGTCACATCGAATTTATACTCCAGAGGCGGGTTCACTGTGTCGCGCCCCTGGTCGGGCTCGATAACGATGAACTTTGATTGCTGGCCGGTGTCCTTGTCGAAAGTGAAGCTGCCTCCCTGCCACTTGATGCCCTGGCTCGGGCTGTTCCAGGTGGCGGAGGTCTCATTCCAGGCAGTAGTCACCATCCAGGCCGCTGTCTTGGCTCGGCCGCGGCTACTGGGGTCCCAGATGAATATGCTGAAGGTGGCCTTCTTTACCTTCGCCGACTTTTTGATCTTGCCTTTTGCCAGATCGAAGTGAACGAGGAACGCGTTGTCCGTTTTACTCCTGCGCATGACGCGATTGTCTCGGCGCACCTTTCCAAGCTGTTTCGAGGATTTCGCATCGATAATCGTGTCGCGAACGAACGCGCGTCCTTGCAACACCTTCGTCTGAGTTTTGGTTTGGCCGGCCGTGCTGCTGCTTGATGCCCTGGTGTTGGCAGGCACCTCCCCTGCTTTTACATAGGCCGCGGGCTTTCGGCTCAGATCGCGTCGCGGGGTTCTGAAATCGATCAGTTTTTTCTTTGGTGCTGGTTTGAGCTTTGAAAGCTCATTGCCAAGCCGCACACGCAAGGCCCAGACGGCCTCCGGAGTAAGACCGGTGAAGTGCAGAACACCGGCATCCTCACCGCCTGTGAAGCCCGTGCCGCGAGCTTCGCTCTGCAGGCGCAGCTCCTGTCGAATGGCCCGTCCAATCGTCCATAGGGGCTCGCCGCTCAGTTGTTTCAACAAGGTGAAATACTCGGTGAGCTGCTGGCCGCGGCGCCAGACCTTGAGCCGAATGGAAGGTATCGGTTCGCGGCTGCCAACGTGAGCGCCGGGATAGAAGAGCGAGAGCCGGTCGGCCTGCTTCCACGAATTCGCCCGGCCGATGGTCTGCCAGGGCAGGTTGCCGTTGCTGCCGAGGGTCCAGGAATCGATGCACCAGCCGATGGGCATGATGTTGCTGTTTTCGATGCCGTTTGCCGAACCGTAATCCACAACCATCTGCCCGTGCTCCTCGGCAAGATCCATCACCATCCGGTGATACCGGCGAAACGCGCCGCCCACCACGTTGTAATCGAGAATGTGGTCGAAAGTATCGCGCTGCCACATGGGCCGGGAGATGTCACCGCGATAGACAAACTTCACATCGTGCTCGGTCCGATTCACACCCTCGTGGAACGCCTCGGCGAAGTAGCGCAGCGCCCAGTAATCCTGGAAGTTTGCGGGCTCATCCAGGAGCCAGGGAGACGAGCCTCTCGACCATCCTCTTCTCTTATAGTTGTTCTTATTGTTCTGGTAACAATGGAAGAGGGTCTCGTGCCACTGCATCCGTCTGAAGTGCTCGGCAAATTGCGCGGACGCATCGACGAATGCCTTTCGATAGCTCTTCGGAAAGGCCCGGTCGGCCCAGTAATCTCCGTTGTAGTTGCCCTCCATGGGGCTCGGCCAGTTTTCATGAAGCGGCAGGTAAAAGCATTCGATAGGCACCCCCTTGCGAGGCAGATCATCGAAAGCCGAGCCGTCAAAGTATTGACCGAATCGGCGATCCCAATCACGAAAGCCGAGCTTGCTGCCATCCCAGCTCGGAGCGCATCCGCTGTCGATATTTCCGCTCTGCGAATAAGGCACACGATTCAGAACCGTGCGGTGAAGGTGCGCGAGCCGATAGTAATCACGCTCGTTGCCCGGCAGGCTGTAACAGTTCATCTCGGGCAGAAAACTCAGGTGGTCAGGCAACGTAAATTCCCACACGGTGAGCGTGACCGGAAGAACCAGTGTGCCCGCATCTGTTTTCAGAACCAGGTTTCCCTGCAGATCGCCAGCAGGCGCATGATGAGGCACGTAGACCTGGCACAGGAGGCTGCCGTGAGCCTGCTCCGGGATCTGTTCCACTGACGACGGTATCGAGAAGCCACCCTTTAAGGCCACCATCGGATCGGGCAGAAAACCCTTCTTCGAATTTACATGCCGGTATTCAAAGAAGGATTCACGGATGACTTTCTTGTCCTGCTCGAATTGAAGCGCCGGCCGAACATCGCTCACCGCGCCTTTGAACAGGACTTGAAAATCCACGAATTCGTTACGAGCCGCGTGCAGACGAATCCGTTTGTCCTTCGCATTCCAGAGATGGTTTGAGCTCAGATAGGCTGCCGTGCGGTCCGGGATCATCTTACCGCTCACCGGATGCACCTTGTCGACCGAATCGATGATGGCAACTTCAGCATTGCCAAGCCTGGGCAGGGCGCCGCCTGCTCCCCTCGTCAGCGCCGGCGGCTGTCCCGGCAGTCGCGCCACCTGCTTCGCGGAAACTTTGAAGCTGTATGTGGCCTCCGGACCGATGTTGCCGGCCCGGTCGACAGCACGGACGGCGAAGGACGCTGACTGGCCGGGCTGCAGTTTCAGATCACGCACACGCATCTTCACCGTCTCGCCGGCTTTGCCTGCGATTGGGATCAGATATCGCGGCACCTCTTTGCCGTTTGCCTTGATATGAAACCCCAGCGTGCCCGCGTCTCCGGTGTCTTCCGGCGTGCTCCAGGAAAGCCATGCTTCGCCCGCGGGCAGATCTTTGACGTCTGCTTTGAAACTGCTCGGCGCGGCCGGCGCCTGCTTGTCCTCCTTGCCAAGAAAGACCGTGAAGTACGGCGCGTTCTGTTTGCCACCTTCACTGCTGTAAATAAACCGGTTCGGATAATTGCGATACTTGAAAGACTCACCGTTTCGTATCCATTCCGAACCGGTATCGTCGAAAATCAGAAATCCGTAGCTGATGCCCGCAACCCGCGCGGCTATCACATCCACGCCCACAGCGAATTTCTGCCGGCGCTGCGCGTCAGGTTTGAACGAATCGGCCGTCCGCCAGATGGTGTTGCCTTTGCCGAGCATGACGCTGCACAGGTCGCTGCCCGCATGGGCCCAGGGCACGTCGGGATGCCGCTTGGCCTTGTGTGACGAGCTCCCGTTCTGATCCTTATACGACGTCGCCGTGCCTTCATACCATTCCGAAGCAAAGGAGCTCACCGTCATTCGATGCAAAATCTCATTCCCCGAAAGCCTGACGTGCAGCGTTGCGCCGTTGATGATGCGTCCTTTCAGCTTGGACGGATCGATATCGAGGAGCGACATCTCCTGAATGGACTTCACCTTTAACTTGCTCGCGCCGCCCAGATTATTGGTCGCCTCCGACCCGACATTTGAAAACCAGGTGTCACGGGTCACATCCACTCTGACCTTCTCGCCGGTCGGGGCTTTCACGGTCGCAGCGGCCGGCACTTCAGCTTCAGTAGCATCTGCCACTTTCAGAGGAAGCCCTTGAATGACCGTCCGCTTTACCTCCGCAATCTTCTGCACTGAAAGCCATCCGCGCAGCAGGTATCCGCTGTTACGAAGATTCTCCGTCGTGGGCGCAGAGTTAGCCTTTGTCCCAAGCGAAGATGCCGTCGGGTGCACATTGTTTTTGCCGAGCAGGGTGCCGTTCCAATCGTTCGGTCGCCGCTTGAGGATCTCTTTCTCGTAGTCAATCAGAGGCAGTCCATTCGCTTTGGCAATCTTTCTTATGACAGCGCTGTAATCCCGCGCCGCCTGCAGCCGTGCATAGTGAGGAGGAATGGTGGAGACGATCAATAGAGTGCCGTTATCCAGGATCAGCTTTACCGCACGATTCAAATCCTTCTCAAAAGCAGAGACAGAGTGACGAGCCGATACGTCGTTCGTGCCCAGCATCATCACCACCATCTGTGGCCTGTATTTTTTCAGCATGTCCGCCAGCGCCGGCATCTGCCGCTTGCCGCCGCGCAGCATCTCATCCAGCCGGATGCCGCTGCACGCGGTGTAAGACCGTCCACCGGCAGGATGATCAAAAGAAGCGAGATGCCAGCCATCGGAATCGTCTCTTTTATTCACATGCATCCACCGCAATACCGCTGTATCTGCTGCAGATTTTCCTTTGCCTCCCCGGGCCCATTGCCCATAAGGATTGGAGTAAGTGATCGAGTCACCGACCTGCAACACCACCCCGGCGCGGCCCTTGAAGTTCGCCGCGACTTTTTTCATAGAGTCGACATAATCCCATGCCTGCGGGATGGGGGTATCAGCGGCGAGTGAAGGAAGAAGAAGAAATTGAGAAGAAGAAATCAGAAATACCGCAGTTGCTGCTAGTGCCCTGTTCATGGTGGTGGCCGTTCAGGTTATGGTTGGGGGGAAGTTGCCATAGTCAGAAATGAGTTTCAGAAGTCAAGGTCCGTGCCTCTTCCGTTCCTCGCCGCGGGAGGGCCTCACCTCTTTTAGTTTGTCTCTACTACACCTCATTATCAGCCTGTTCCTCGAGTCCAATTCCCTTGATCCTCAATCCACATTGCGACGCCCGTTCGTTCCAGGAAGATTGCCGCAGCTCAAACTTAGGCCCCACGCAAGAATAACTTCCCATTTTGTTTGACTGAACATGTGCCACGGATTGCTTGCCAATCCGTGCGAGCAACGTGATCTGCACGGTTTGGCAAGCAAACCGTGGCACATGGCCGTCTTTCGAAAATGGGAAGTTCCTTTTGAGCGGTCCCTTACTCATTACTCATTATGCCCTCATGAAATTCATAAAAAACTACATCTCCGACCTCCGAAATATCCTCGCCAGCGTCGATCCTGAAGCCGTCGAAAAAGCCATCCTGGAAGTGCAGGTCGCGGGCGAGCGCGGCAACTTCATCTACGCGTGTGGGAACGGCGGTAGCGCCGCGGTTGCCTCGCAGATGGTCGTCGACCTCATCAAAAGCGCGTCCCTCGAACGCGAGAAGCGTTTCAAAATGCTTGGCCTCACCGACAACGTCTTCACCGTCACCGCCTACTCCAACGACATCAGCTACGACGTCGTCTTTGAAGAACAGTTGAAGAACTTTGCACAGGAGGGCGACGTCCTCCTCGCCATCAGTGGGTCGGGCAACAGCACCAACGTCATCAAGGCCGTGGAATACTCCAACTCCATCGGCTGCCGTACTATTGGCCTCACCACCAGCGAAGGCGGCAAGCTCAAAGACATCGTGGACCTGCCCGTCCTCGTCCCATCCCCGCATATGGGCCGCCTGGAAGACTCGTTCTTCATCATCACGCACATCATCCTTTATGCGTTCATAGAAAAGGAGTATTGATTGCCAGTAAGCGGAAGTGTTGAAACACGGGTCGGAACTGGAGTCTCCGACTCAAGAACTCTGGATTCCAGCTACGATCATCTCCGCGCCACGCGGAGAGGCGATAGCCTTAAACCATAATTCTATTCCGTAAATGTTCGGCGAGCCCTGGCTTGCCGGGGCTGTCCCCGGGCGTGACCCAGAGTCATATCGTACCAGCCAATACCTGCCTGCTCAGGGGCGAGCCCGGGGAATGACACCTTTCCGGCCAAGGCTGTTGAGTTCCCGCTTCACCTTGCCTGCCGTTTCCATGACGTCGGCGCCGTAATCATTGGAGGTCTTGTAGTCGCCTTTATTGTACGCGTTGACGGCCTTCGAAAAATTGTTGGCCATTTCCAGCAGATGTTTGTGCAGCGTCTTGGCCTCCTTTGGCGCGCGCATCTGTTTGACCAGGGCCAGATTGGCGGACGCTATTCGGGATGCGTAAGTGCCAACGGATCTCTCGCCCTGGTGAGCTTTGAGATTGAGTAGAAGAACTCCACTCACCTGCACCATGGCCTGGCCCACGTGGACCAACTCCTGGGTCATCTTTGATCCCTGGGACTGAGCGTGAAGGCCCGGCAAAGCCATTATGGCCGTGAGACCAGCAGCGACTGTAATATTGCGCAAGTTCATGAGTCTTCCTCCTTTGTGGGTTCATCTAGTTCGAAATCGACCATGATAACCTCGTATTCGTCAAGTTCGGGTATGACGAGCTGCATCTTCTTAGTGGTAGCTTCTTTCTTGAATTGAAGCCCGCTGACCAGCGCCCTCGGATTAGAGATTGTGGTCGGCTTCTTGAAATGGATGTAAAGGCTGACGTCGCGAAGGGTAAAGATCTTATCAATCGGCCGGCTGAGATCTGCACTCAGATTGACCAGATGGATGACCATCCGTTTGGGTTGCTGATAAAGCGAGACGGAAACCGAACCTTCAGATTCGATCTCTACCGGAATGTTGCTCTGCGAAACCCACTCAACGGATTCCCTCAGCAGGAGCTGAATATCCCGGGAACTTTGCGTACCGAAAGCCAGCTCCGGCTGCCACGGAAAATAAACGGCCCGACCTTCACCGTAACTGTGCGCAAGGATAGCCGGCGCCGGGACCTTGCCCTGGCTTGGTGTCTCATGAAAAGTGCCCAGAACCAGTGAAGGCTGATGTTTCTCGCAAACGAGGTAGCGATTCGTGCCAGGCAACGCCACACCGGATGGAAGTGGCGCCGTGACCGGATGCGGAATGCGGCCGGAAAGGAACACCGACGCATGGGATTCCTTCCCTCTTGTCTCCACATAATCCGCGCCGAATACATCGGCAAGACCGAAGTTTTCCCGCTTCTTGCCATTCTCATCAAAGAGCGAGGTGCGCCCGGTAGCAATCAGGCCGCCACCGGCTTTTACGAAACTATCAATGACCTGGATGGTTCTCTCGTCCATGAATCTCACGTCCGGCAGACACAGGACGTCGTTATCGGAAAGCTGGCGAATATAGTGGCCGGTAATCGCCAGATTGACGGGCATACCGACCCTCATGAGAGCGGAGTACATGGCCAGCTCAGATGAAGGCGCGGCGGTGGGTGAATCCAAATGATGCAGCACTTTCTGAACTGTCCGCTCCCGCGCGGAATGCCCGAGCCCGCGTGTCTGAGGCAGGAGGAGGAACGTCTTGCGGGTGTTGGCCCGATAATCGAACGCGCCCTGCGAACGCTTCACGATGCCGAAGACATCCGCCACACCTGGAAGGCTCCGGTAATCCCTCAACGGAAAGCCGGTCAAATCCGGGAAGCAGCCGGCTGCGATGTTCTGCGCCAGCTCGGATTTTATCTGTACGGTCGGCCGGGCAGCCGGATGCTCATGATGGGAAATCTCGGCACAGTATGAGACTTCACGAATCACCGGTCCGGAAAACAGGGAGGCGTAATGTGACATTCCGCCGATCTGCCATGCCTCCTGGCGAGGGGGTGGTTTCGAGAGCCACAGTCCATCACATATCCGTTCCGAGGTGTGCGTCGGTGGGAAATCATCCATCAACAGAGCGCATCCAGGCTGGTAGCTCTTGATCTGACTGCTTACTTCCGTCATGAGTTTTTCAGTCTCGGTATCCAACCAGTCAAGATAGAAGACCGTCGCTTTCTCATTGAGGTCCTCAAGAGACTGCGGGATATCCATCTCGGATTCATGGGAAAACTTACTCAGACATGTAACACAAACACAGTGCGGTACGCGCAGCCCTCGGATGAGACAGCCAGCCGGGTGATAGGTCGAGCAGATTTCACCAATCGCACGGATGAGAAAATCGCGGTAAGTGCCCATCAGGCACGCGCTGAATACCGGCGGGTCGCCGAACTCCGCGTGGGCCCCGTCCGCCAGCTTGATCGCGCCCTCGGGCGCGAGCGGGTGCTGTTTGTGAATGCCAAGTGCATCGATCTGAATCACCAGCGAGATTTCGTGGGTATCGCAGGCCACTTGTGCGATCTTTACCAGGTCACGTTCCCCTAGCCCCTCCGCGTGCGGCGCAACGCGGCTCGGAAAAAATGCCGTGCCTTCCGCACTGATCCCGTGGATGCGGAACACATTGGCATTGCACTCTACAGCCTTAGCGACCACCTGTTCGATATCAAGATCAGCGGTCGCCAAGTTGCATTGATTAAGGTCGAGCGTGCAGGACCGCGGCGCTCTCATCCAGGATGGAACTTTCCTCTTTCCCATGAAATCCGGTAATCTTCGCTCGTGTAGAATCCCGTGGTGTGAACGTCCGTGACTATATCAGAAAGTCTGTTGAACGTAATGCCAGACTTCAGAGGAGCGCGGTTGATCCGACTTGCAGGTACCTTCGACACGTTAGTCCGTCCGCAGCGTTGGTTTCACCCATCCGCCCCCACCCATCCTACTGCCCTCTGCAATCCTGGACCAACTGCTTGAGATCTCCCTCTTTGCCGATAGTCACGAGGATATCGCCCTGGTGAATCAACTCGTCCGGCTTGGGGTTGAAAACCATTTCCCCGCCGCTCTGTTTGATGGCAACGATGATGGCGTCGTACCTGCTTTTGAATGCTGACTCCACCACAGTCTTGCCGTCGATCATGGAGCCGTCACGGACCCGGATTTCCTCCATGCTGAGGGGCAGGTATTCGCGATGGGTCGCCAATTCCAGGAACTCGAGAACGGTGGGCTTCAATGCCGCCTGCAGCATTCGAGTGCCCGCAATCTTGTAAGGCGAAACTACTTTGTCCGCGCCGATTCTTTTCAGACGCACCTCGGCCTTCTCATCGAGAGCGCGGGCGATGACCTTTACCTTCGGATTCAGCTCTTTGGCCGCCATGGTCAGGTAGAGGTTGTCCGCATCCGTTGCGAGCAAAGCGAAAAGCGTGGTGGCGTGTTCGATACCTGCCTCTCTCAGAATGTCCGCATCGGTAGCGTCACCCGAGACGGCCATGAAGCCGGCATCGCCGATCTCGTCCAGCAGAGCCGGCTCGCCTTCGATGAGGCAAAAGGGCATGCCTCGGCCGTGGAGGTCTACGGCCACTGGTTGCCCCACGCGGCCAAAACCGCAGACGATCATATGTTCCCGGAGCCTGGCAATTTCTTTCTGCATGCGACGTCTCCCCATGATTTCGACCAGTTCTCCTTCGAGCAGGATCTGGCCGATACGTGTGATGGTGTATAGCGCCGTCCCGATCCCTGCAACTACCAGAAATATCGTGAACAACCTTCCGGCATCCGTCAGTGGGTTCACCTCCATGAACCCGACTGTCGATATGGTAATGACGGTCATGTAAAGCGCGTCAAGAATACTCCAGCCTTCGATGAGCGAGTAACCCGCCGTTCCTACGACCATCCACACTAACAGAAGGACTACTCCACGAACCACGCGTACATAGGCTGGCATCTTCATACCCAGGCTGGCATCCAGAGATTGAGTTTCATACTTCGGATTTCAATACCGGAACAGGGCGTAAACATGTACTTTTACATCCACTCGGACTGAACTCCGATGTGTACCCCACCAACGGATTTTGTCCACAGAACTGCAGAAGAAACGAATGGCGACGAGTCCAAATGGAGCGACCAACCGAAGAAGAATGTCCAGCAAGAGTACAGAGAGGACTTGTTACAATGCGCTATTCTCTAGACATCAGACTCGTCCTCACACCAGTCCACCAAGACGGAGTCGTTTTGACGGATTTCAGGGGCGAAGCCCCGGGACGTTTGCCTAGCCCAGCCCAACGGGCTGGGTTTTCGGGCAGCTCATCCTTAGGGGCAACGCCCCGGTCATTTGCCCCAATGAATGGCCTCCTTATAAATGGTCGGGGCGTTGCCCCTTTTCAAAACTCTGTACCATTCACCCAGCCCGTTGGGCTGGGCTAGGCAAACAATCCGGGGCTTCGCCCCTGAAATCCGTCAAAAGGACTCCGTCTTGGAGAACTAGAAGCTATGACTGCGAGTTCATTTTTCCCTCAGAGGCATTGAAAAGTGAAAGCGGCGACAGGTCACCGCACTCCAAACTGGCGGGCGGGACTCGAACCTCTGACTAAGCCCAGAAATAAGATTGAATGCCTGCCAAATGAGAGTTCATGATTCCGCACCAACAGAATTTGAATCTCTCCTGTTGGCACGAGAGGAGTTGGTGTAACGCCTGAATTCATTCGGGCCCTTTCAGCGGATGGAGTCCTGCCCCGGCTAAAGCCGTTACTCCAACCCCTGCTTCGACAGACCTGAAACTCTGAGATCTGTTCTCAGAAAATCGTTTTGAAAGTGAATCGTGAACTCTTATTTGTGTAGGCCCAATCTGAAAGATCAGAGGATGAACCTATGGGTCCCATTGTTCTGGAAACGGCCATCGACCGTTTGAATTTCGACGGCGACACCGGCCGTCTCGTGTCGTTTTCGCCAAAAGCTACGCCCGATGTCGAGCTCGTCGCTACGGCGGAAGACCATCCCGTTTTCGCGCTTCAGTACATCAGTAAAGACGGAGACTGTCAGTACGGGGACTCACACAGCGCTTCGGGTCCGGAAGTAACGGGCGAAGAGACGGGCGACGAGCAATCGCTGACGCTCTCCTTCGCTCGCGTGGGCGGATTGGATGTGGATGTTGAGCTCAGCGTGCGAGCCACAAAGCGCGACTCCTTTGCCCGCTGGTCCTGCAAAGTTTGTAATCGATCCGGAATTCGCCTCGTGGATTTGCAGTTTCCGTTCGTGGTGGTTCCTGACGAAGGCGCGGCCGTCGTGCCGGCCGGGCATGGGGGTCACCTCATCACGGGCGATGCGCTCCAGGGGCTTCCGGCCGATGATCCGGAGCGTTGGCAGTTCGTTCCGGATAACGGAGGCACGAACCACTATCCCGGCCGGGTCTTTGCCCAGTTTCTTGCATGGTACACCGGACGTGCCGGCGTTTACATGGCCTGCGAAGACACCCAGGGGAACGTTAAACGCCTGAACGCATTCCGCCGGGAACCGGGTATTCGCCTCGGAATGGCTCATGTCGGCGATTGGCCCACACAAGGCGAGCGGATTCTCGAATACGAAGTTGTGATGCGGAGCTTTCAGGGAGACTGGTACGATGCCGCAGACATCTACCGGAACTGGAGTCTGAAACAGAAATGGGCAACGCCGCTTACGAAACGGAAGGACATCCCCGAGTGGCTGCTGGAATCGCCGCCGCACATCACCATCCGACTTCAGGGCTACGTGGATGCAGGGCCGACCCCGGCCATTGAGGAATTCCTGCCTTACGAAAAGTGCATCCCGCTGCTGGAGGGGATTGCGCAAAGCGTGGATGCCCCGCTTGTTGCAGTGCTCATGTCCTGGGAGCGCGGTGGGCCCTGGGTGTACCCTGACTGTTTCCCTCCCGTCGGTGGGGATGAGTCACTCACACGATTTGCCGGCATGGCGCGGGAACGGGGATGGCACGTGGGCTCATTCTGCAATGGCACCCGCTGGGTCATGCAGCATCTCCACAACGGGTACGACGGCCAGGAGTACTTTGAGAAGCACGGCGGCGCGAAGAGCATCTGCCAACGCCACGACGGGGAGCTTTGGGCGGAGTCGTGGGACACGAGCTGGCGGCCCAGCTACCTCGGGTGCATGGAACAGGAGCTCACGAAAGAGTTAGCCGTGGATTTCGTGCGGCGGCTCCTGGGCTGGGGAATGGAGTCGATCCAGTTCTTCGATCAGAACGTCCACGCTGCCACGTTTCCATGCTTCGCAGACGGGCACGGTCATCCGCCGTTCCCCGGCAAGTGGATGGTGAAATCGATGGAGAAAATGATCGCCGCGTTCCGTCAGCTCGCCGAGGAAGCCGGCGAATCGGCGGCTTTACAATCTGTCGAGTGCCCGTGCAACGAATACTGCCTGCCTCTGTTCCAGCAGTGCGACGTGCGGGTGAGCCCACCGAGCAGTGGCCAGCAGGACTACATCCCGCTTTTCCACTACCTGTTCCACGAGTGCACTATTCTGCACGGGATGATGAGCACTGGCGGCGAGCCATACGCGCTGTCCATCCGCAACGCGTGGAATGGAGTGTGGGGAGAGATACCCGGCGCGGTGATGACCGGAGACGGAACGCTGCTGAACCGTGAGACTTTCAACTGGGCCGAATGGGAACCGAAGGTCGGCAGCAACAGCGACGCCCTCGAAATGATCCGCGAGGTGACCGCGCTGCGGCGCGGGCCTGGCAGGGCTTTCCTCGTTTACGGGCGCATGCAGCGCCCCGCCCGGGTGGAAGCCGAAGTCATGAAGTGGGATCACGACGGCCGCCATTACGAAGTGCCTTCGGTGGCACACGCGGCGTGGCAGGCGCCGGACGGCACGTTCGGCATAATCCTGGCCAACTGGACCACGGATGCTCAAGAGGTTGCCATAGACGACATTCGCCTGGGCGATCAGGCAATCGTCCACTTCTCCGCCCGCACCGGGGACAGCGAAAGTCGCCCTGTCAAAGAAGACTTGGCGTTGCGCCTTCCTGGATCGTCTTGTGTGCTCGTTGAGGCCAGGTAGTTTTGCTTGAGGATCCTGTCATCGCTGTTCCTTCTCATCGCCTCCTCATCGTCTTAACCTCTTGCTCCATGTCGAGGATTAAGATTCTGAGTAGAGGATTAAGACAGGAAGGTCGATGAGAAAGATTTTGCAGGAGAAGCCCTCATGACCGGAATCTCCCTTGCCCTTGCGGCAGCAATAGCCACGGCGTTCTCGCACGTGCTCGCGAAAGACTGCGTTCATCGTCAGGGCTTTACGGCCTTTCTTGTCGTCCGTACAACAGCGGCGACGATCCTGCTGACGATTCTGATGCTTATTCGTGACGGGATGGCCGAGCTGCGATCGATGCCGACTGACCTCATCGTCACGCTTGTAGGGCTTGGACTCTTCTGTCCTCTATTGACCAACGTCACCTACTTCTCCGCTCTCAAGAGACTTCGGGTCAATGTCGCCATCCCGGTTTTTCATTGTTTTCCGGCCATCGCTTTCGTTTTGGGGCTCCTGTTCCTGAAACTACCATTCTCATTGCTCAACCTCGTCGGTGTACTGGGGGTGGTCGCGGGCACGTCGTGCTTCTGTATTCGTCGGGTGCCCGATGAAAAACAGCATCAGACGCGTGCCGGCGGTATCGCGCTCGTCCTGGTTGGTGCACTGCTGATGGCATCGGCCACCGTGTGCTGGAAAGTCCTGCTGGAAAGGGCAAGCCCTCTGATGATCACATTCTTTGGGGTCGGGACGGCATGCGCGTCATTGTGGATCGTCTGCAGTTGGCGTCTCCGCTCTCTCAATTGGGGCGGCCTGGCAACGAACCTGAAAACAGCCCTCTCCGGGATTCTGATTTTTGGGGTTTCAAACCTGCTTTCCATCCACGCCATGAAAGACCTGTCCCCGGACGTTGTCTTCGCTGTCGTTTCCTCAAGCGTGCTCTGGGTTGGTGTGCTGGCTCTCGTTGTGCTCAAAGAGAAATGGACGTCCTTTCAAACTGCGTCGGCTGTGTTAGTGTTTGCAGGCGTCGTGGTTCTGGGGATTGGGAGGTGAGGTCCAACTCAGACCGTGGCGTCGACATCCAGGACGCCGCCTTTCCAAGCCCAATGCGACCGAAAGTTCAACTCAACGAAGGAGGAGACGGATGAAAATTACCGACCTGAAAGTCTTCCCGGTCCACAACTGGGTTTTTGTAAAGCTCATGACCGACGAGGGAATCTCCGGTCTTGGCGAAGCTTCACTGAGCGGGCGGAACAGTGCCGTGGTTTCTGCTCTCCAGGATCATCTGAGACCATTGCTGCTGGGGCAGGACGGCACCCGCATCGAACACATCTGGCAGGACATCTTTCGCGGCACTTTCTGGCGGGGAGGCCCTGTGCTGCAGAGCGCTCTGGCGGGCATCGATATAGCGCTGTGGGATTTGAATGCGAAGTCCCTGGGCGTGCCGGTCTATCGTCTGCTCGGCGGCAAATGTCGTGACCGGGTTCTCATCTATCGTCACGTCGGAGGCAAAGACCCACAGGAACTGGTCGAGCGGTCTCAGCAACTGCTCGATGAAGGAATCAAAGTTCTGCGGATCTCGCCGACGGACATCGGCGGCGGATTATTTGAAGCCAGTGAGGCCACCCGCAACTCGGTCAGATTCTTTGGCGCGCTTCGAGAAGGCGTGGGTGATGAGCCGGAAGTCATTTTCGAAGTGCATACCCGAATGACGCCTGTCCAGGCCATAACGCTCTGCAATGCCATTGAGCCTTTCAGGCCCTACTTTGTCGAGGATCCGATTCGCTCCGAGAATCCGGCCTCGTTTGCCCTTCTGCGCCAACACACGAACGTGCCGATTGGGACCGGCGAGCAACTCTCAAACAAATGGGCCTTTCGTGAGCTCATCGAAGGGGACCTGGTCGACTACCTGCGTGTGGACATCTGTCATTCAGGTGGAATCACCGAAGGCAAGAAAATCGCGGTCATGGGCGAGGTGCATTACCAGGAGCTTGCACTGCACTACACGGCCAGTTGGGTCAGTGCGGTGGCAATGATGCATCTCAACCTGTCCGTCCCCAACTGCGCGGTTCAGGAATTCAACCCGCCTCCCGAGTGGTTGAGCGAAGTGATTCTGAATCCGCCAGAGGTGGTGGATGGCTACCTCGTCCCGGGCGATGCTCCCGGTCTGGGGATAGATCTGGATGAGGAAGCGGCCGCAGCACACCCGCCCACGGACAGAGAACCGCCCCACCTGAGAAGGCCAGATGGTTCAGTTAACGATTGGTGACCGGGGTGAGGCCACCAGTGCCCGGGTCTGTGTACCGGGGTTGGAGTAACGCCTTCTGGCGGGTTCTCGCGAGGCTGTGAGGTTAACGTGGAAGGGCCCGGCTAAAGCCGTTACTCCAACCCCGGCAGATGCTGCTGCATATCCATCAACCATTCACCATCATCGGGAATGCCGAGGCGTCTGACGCCAGCGATGGGAAGTCAGACGGATGCTCTGATGCGCGAGGCCACCTTCAGGATTCGTCTCCCTCTTCTTTGCCAACCGATGCGCCCTCTGGCTTCTCCTTCCGCGGATGATAGGGCAACTCGTTGTAAGACTCGTAGGCGACGTTCAGGTGCGGTGTCTCCACTCGGCGATGCCCCTCGTGACGAGAGATCATGGCGGCCTCCAACATGCCGGTGACCAGCAGCGTTCGCTCGTAAGCCATAGATGGTTTGCAGGTGATGAACATCTCTTCGATATTCAAACCCAGATAGCTGAAGTGAGACCACGGCTCGCCGTTCTTGAGCACGTAGTCGAAGGACACGGTCTCTCCCCCGACCTGTGCTCCAAATCCAAAGCTGCGGGAGTATCCGT
>Ga0066833_10000472_pt1 | contig 16338 bp, 9 predicted proteins | sample ETNtaG_13_FD_66728 | JGI IMG/M metagenome (GOLD analysis project Ga0066833, IMG submission 66728) | Marine microbial and viral communities from oxygen minimum zone, Eastern Pacific Ocean - ETNP201306PF47B | ecosystem: Environmental > Aquatic > Marine > Oceanic | place: Pacific Ocean: Eastern...
TTCCGAGATGCGCATTTACGGGATCGATAAGGTCGTTATCAGCGGCGTATGCTATTACGGCACGAACAACGATTACAACAGCTATTGCGTGAAGACATGGCCGGACAAATTCGCGGCATTCGGGCTGATGGTGGGACATCGGCTTCACGGGCCCGGCGACCCGAAGAATCCGGAAAGACTGGAGCACGCGATTCTTGAACAAGGCCTCGCAGGCATGCGGCTCAGCCCGATTTATGAGAGGGAGACGCCTTGGCTTAACGATCCTGTTTCATACCCGCTCTGGCAGAAGGCCGAAGAGCTCGGCGCGGTCTTCAACATCTTTATGCACCCAAGCCAGATTGTGCAGGTCGCTGATATGGCGGAGCGATTCCCCGGCGTGAAGGTGGTCGTCGACCATCTGGCGATGATCGACATCTCCCTGCCGGACAGCGAAGGCATCGACCCACTGCTGGACCTGGCACGCTACTCGAATGTTTACATTCGCGCCTCGTTGCACAACCCTTCCCGCGAGCCGCCCCCTTATCGAGATGTCTGGCCGTACCTGGAACGAATCTACAATCGATTCGGACCGCAGCGGATGCTTTATGCGAACTTCTTTGAGCACCTGATCATGAAGGAGATAATCCCCTTCTTCACCGAAGAGGATAAGGAATGGATCATGGGCAAGACGGCCCTGGGTGTCTATTTCGATCGAAGACAGTGAGTGAAGTGTCAACACTGGCAGCATCTAAACTGAAGGATCTTCCTGGACGGGCCATCTGAAGGCGAACAAGACCGGCCGCGACGAACAGGTTTACATGGACGATTGTTTCGAGATCTTCATCGACAGCCGCGGTGAGCTCCGCCCTGGTCTATCCCCGCCTACCGGTTTGTCGGGAACTCCACCGTATCCTGATTCTGCAACTGTTCGATGCCGGTTGAGCGTTTGAAATTCTGATAACTCTTGAGCTTTCGAATGAGGGCTAATTCCGGAGGGATTTTGGGATGCGCTACGGACAGCCCCGAACCGGGAAGCAGGTAGTCGGCCTGCTCGGCCTCGCCCCGCAGGCGCTCGGCGAGTTTATGATTCAGCTTCAATTTGCCGACGACCGCACGCTGCACCTCGCGGCACTGCTGTTGAACGTAGGCGAGATAGAGTGGAACAAGGGTGGACATAAACTTGCGAATCTCCCCGTTCAACAGTTCCTTGATCTCATCGATTTCCCTGAGTTGCTGTTCGAGCGAGCGGAAGATGCCATAGACCTCCCTCACCTCCTCCTGGTAGTGGGCCTCGATGTTACCCCAATGGCTGCTCGACCTTAGCTGGTGGATGCCGTCTTCCTTCACCATGAACACCTGGTCGGCCTGGTGATCCGTTTCATATTGCCTTCGCACCTGGTCGAGCCGCCGGCGGAAGAGCCCGATGGAGCTTTCGAAATTCTCCGAAAGCCGCCGAAGCTGTTCGACGGTCTCATGCACAAAGGTGTCATTAATCTGGCATGCCCACCGTCGCAGTGCGTTTTTGACCGGCGATTTTTCGCTGAGGTGGGCCATTGGATCACTGCCGCTTGCCCCGAGCGCATCGGCCAGCGAGAAATTCGAAAGCAGCATCTCATGCCGGCTTGTCTGCTCGATCCTCATGGGCAACATCATGTCAGCCAGACGTGACAGTTTGCTTTTATCGATTAGCTCGCCGAGCGTTCTTTCGAGGATGGGATCTTCGATCTGCATCGGGTCCGGGCCGAGGCCCTCTTTCAGCCGGTACCTTGCATAGTCCGCCTGTTTCGCCTGCAGCCGCTGATACGCCTTGACCGATCGAGTGTCCGACGGATTTGGCGGCACCGTGCCATTTACCTGACCATTGATGGTCTCGAGCTGCGTCCTGAACTTCTGGACTGTTCGGTGTTGTTTCTCGTCCATTGACCCTTTTGCCTCTCAGAGGCCCGGTCCTCGGGCAGAGAAGGGATTGTCTGCCCTCATGCAGGTTTTGCAATAGGAAGTGTAACTGGATCGGCATATAACGGTGGAAATGCATTCTCCTGTTTTTATGATCCGGCTCGCCTCAGAATACTGATTGATATTTCTTTTCAGTGAATGGCTGTTCTCAACCCGTAAGCAGTTCGCACGTGCGACGAGGTCTCCCCCATGACCATGAATCCTCAGGATCTCAAACAGAAACTTAAAGGTGTCTTTTCCTTCCCTGCGACGCCCTTTCATCAGGACCTCAGCCTTAACACGGAAGCACTCAAGGAGAACGTCTCCGCAGTAAAAGGCACCGGTGTATCGATGATCGCGCCTGGATGCGGAACCGGTGAATTCGTCAGCCTGACCTTCGATGAATTCACGAGGGTGCTCGAAACAACCGTTGAGGAAGTTAACGGTGCAATCCCGGTCATCGCCGGAACTGGACACGGCGTCGTCATGGCCCGTGAGATGGCAGTCGCCGCTCAGGAGATCGGTGTGGATGGATTACTGGTACTGCCGCCATACCTCGTCACGCCAGAGCCGGAAGGCCTGGCAAAATATGTTGCGGCCATCGCGCAGGCGGTAGATATCGGCATTATTCTCTACAACACGAACAACGCGATTTATTCGGAATCCGTGGTTGAGCGTCTGCTCGAATTCGAAAACGTCATCGGTTTCAAGGATGGCAGCGGCGACCTGGATCGTTTCAGCATGATGCGACGCCATTTCGGTGATCGCCTTTCCTGGTTCAATGGGATGCCCACCGCTGAAATGACCGGACCCGCTTACTTTGCCGCGGGCGCCACAGGTTATTCGTCAGCCATCTCAAACTTCCTTCCGGAAGCCAGCCTCAATTTCTACAACTCTTACCGGGAAGGCAACATGGAAGTAGTCTGGGACATTACCGACCGCCTGGTAAAACCGATCTGCGATATCCGCGATCGGAAACGGGGATACAACATCTCTTTCGTTAAAGCCGGCATAGAGATAGTCGGCAGGCAGGCGGGGCCGGTGAGGCCGCCCCTGGTGGATCTCGACCAGAAGAGCCGGAACGACCTCAGGAAGCTGATTGGATTCTGGACTGAGCTGTCTGAGTGATTCGTAGTTCAGGCCTCCAGATCGGACTGGGTCTTCCACGAGCCATTGGCTCGCAGACGACGTCCCTCAGGGCGGCGCTACGAAATTCGCTGCCGTTCAAGCCTCAACTTCACCTCCACAGCATCCGCAGCCACATCCGAATTCGTTGCAGGCACAGCCTTCGCCTTCTCCACAGCAATTGCCCTCTGATATTTTCGCTTGTGCGATCTCTTCTTCCTCATCCACCGCTTCCTCCTCAGCCATTCCCGCCGCCGTTGATTCCCCAATGGCCGCTGCTGTCCCCGCCACCGCGGCCGCATCCGTCTCCGCTTCGTTTTGAGTATCCGCGACTCCATGGGATTCTTCGCTCGCGTCTGCCTTATCAAAAAGATAGGCCGTTCGGCTGGCAGCTCTACTCCATACATTGGCGACTCGCGGTTGATGGCGATACTCGAAAACGTGATCGGTCATGTTGTCAGTAAGACGGGCAAAGCCGGACATATTGATTCTCCGTTGCGTGGGCAGATTGGATTACTCGTGGTCGTCGCACCCGCAGTTGCAGGGGCACTTGACGCAACTGCACGGGCTCGCGGGTGCCGTGGCATCTGCGCAGCAGCACGTCTCGTTTTCAGTGGAGGCCGTCGCATTCGTGGCGATCACCGAGCAATACAGGATCACTGCAACGCCGCCTAAAACGATGGACGCAAAGATTGTCCGGGTGCAAGATAGGATTTTGCTCATAGATAAGCCTCCGAAGCATTTGGGAGATCGTGATAGCAGGCGGCAACAAGTGGCCTATTCTCGGAACTTCACCCAAATCTTTAAGCGATTTCTCACCATTCCAGGGAACCTCAATGTCTACCGATACTGTCGAATTGGCCTGTGACCTTATTGCAGTCCCTTCCCAGAGCAGCACTTCGAACGTGCCGGTAACTGACCTGGTGCAGGATCTTCTGACGGAACGTGGCTTTGAAACAGAGCGCACCACTTACCAGGACGAAGCCAGTCTCGATAAAGTCAGCCTCGTAGCCGTCAAGGGCAGCGGCGCTGGCGGTATTGGATTTTTTGCGCATTCGGATACCGTCGAGGGAAAGGAATGGCCCGACGGCGCGTGGTCGCCAAAAGTGGAGAACGGGCGGCTGATCGGTCTCGGCGCCTGCGATATGAAAGGCCCTCTGGCCGCAGCGTTGATAGCGGCGAAAAACGCCCCCGATGAATTGAACGCGCCGCTCATGATCGCGGTCGCAGCGGATGAAGAGATCGGCCACATCGGCGCGCACATGATCGTCGAGAGCTCGAAACTCTTTAAGGAGAAGTGTCCCAGATTCGGCGTCATCACTGAGCCGACAGAACTCACACCGGTCTACGCGCACAAAGGTGGCCGGCTCCTCCGCATCACCGCGCACGGACGCTCTGCGCACACCAGCACGGATAATGGCATCTCTGCGAATTTTCTGATTGCGCCCTTCCTGGCCGAGATGGCAGAGCTCGCGCAAATGTTCAAGTCCGACACCAGTTTCATGAATGACGATTTCGATCCGCCGACTAACGGATTCAACATGGTACTCGATGACTTCGGGTGCCCCCAGAACGTGACCGCCGCGCGCACGACATGTCATGTTGGTTTTCGCACGATGCCCAATGCTCGCGAGGATGATGTGGAAGCCATGATCCGCGAACGAGCGGAGAAACACAGTCTCGAGGTGGTGCTCGTCCGAAGAGTGAACAGCCTGTACACAGCCCCTGATTCAGAGGTCATCAGGCTCGCGCTGGAAGCATCCGGCGCGGAGAGTCCTGTAAGCGTCCCGTATGGATCGGAAGCCGAGGCATACAGCGAGTTCATGGAGGCAGTGGTTTTAGGCCCCGGCTCGATCGATCAGGCCCACACGGTCGGAGAGTTCGTCGATGTCGATCAATTGGAACGCTCGGTCGAGGTGTATGGAAAGATGATCGAGAGAGTATGCACTTGAACGGCAACCGTGACATTCCATGACTCCCGGATCAGTCAGCGGATACCGTTTCGACAAACTGGTCGTTCTGCCAGAATGTAGCGCTGTAGGATTAGAGTGGTTCCGTCCTGAATCATTCTGTCTATTCTTCACAGAGCCCCACCATCAAATTAATGAATCCTCGTCTGATCTTCCTCTTCGTTCCCCTGGTTGCAGCCACTCCTCTCATCGCGGGCGATTGGCCCATGTGGCGTTTCAACGCCGCGCGCCAAGCCGCAGCCCCTGACGACCTCCCCGCCGATCTCGAACTCCACTGGGTGCGCGATTTGCCCCAACCGATGCCAGCGTGGCCCAACGAAGGGCGTTTGCATTTCGATACCTCCATCGAACCGGTCGTGCTCGGACAACGGATTTTCATCGGCAGCACTGTCGATGGCAGCCTTACTGCTTACGACACGCACACGGGGAGCGAGATGTGGAGGTTCTACACGAACGGCCCGGTCCGACTGGCGCCCGTGGCTGCCGGGGGCAGGGTCTACGTCACCTCTGACGACGGCCATCTTTACGCGCTTGATGCCGCGACCGGTAAGGAGCTCTGGAAAGTCTCCGGCGCGCCGGAAAGCCGCAGGCAGCGTTTTCATCTCGGCAACAACCGGCTTATCTCCTTCTGGCCTGCCCGGGGCGGACCGGCAATCGCCGACAACGTCGTTTACTTCGGCGCGGGTATCTGGCCTTCGATGGGCACGTTCATCATTGCGGCCAATGCTGAAACAGGCAAAGTAATTTGGCGAAACACGCGCAGCAACTATCTCAAGAACGTGCGCATCGACCACAACGTGCTTCACGAGTCCGGCATCTCGCCGCAGGGGCATTTCCTCGTATCCGGAGATCGGCTACTTGTGACGAACGGTCGCTCCATGCCTGCGAGCTTCAAACGCCAGTCCGGGAAGCTCGAATATTTCGTTCAGGGATATCGGCGCGGCGACTGCCGCGTTTCACTTTCGGAAAAATTCATCTTCGTTGGCTTTGCCGGCGTGCTGAATATCAACGACGGCCGCGAGGTCGGCAATCGATGGGTAGAGGCCGGAAAAGAGGCGCCTGACGGCTGGAATTTCGCGAAGCTGGCTCTCTTCGAAGGCCCGCTCTCGCCCTACAAATTCATCAAGGCATGCAACTATCGCTCGGTTGTCGATGCCAACATGATGTACGGGATCGACCAAGGCGCGGTCCACGCTTACGACCTGAAGAAAGTGAAGGAAACCATTTACGAGAGCAAATTCGCCGGCCGCGAATTGAAACCCAAAAAGTGGGAAGTAGAGCTTGCCTGGAAATTCCCCACTCCCGAAGCCGCGAAGAAACCTGCGAGCTACTTTATGATCAAGGCCGGCAACAGTCTGTTCAGCCACAACGTGAGGAAGCTCTTCCGGGTAGCCCTTCCTGAAGAGGACACAAAACCCAGAATCACCTGGACGGCCAGCCTGGACGCCGCGCCTTCAAGTCTACTGGCCGCGGATGATCGTCTCTTTGCCGTGACCTCGTCCGGCAAGCTCTATTGCTTTGGCCAGGGAAAGCAGGAAAAGAAAGTCCACCAACTGGAAAAGAAGGAACTCGCAGAGCAGAAAGACGCGGCCGCCACTGCAGGACAAATCCTCAAGAAGACAGGCGCGACCGAAGGATACTGCCTCGTGCTTGGACTGGAGAACGGCGGGCTGGTGAAGGAGATTCTGCGGCAATCCAAAATGAAGGTCATCGCCATCGACAGTAATAGTCAAAAGGTGAATGCCCTTCGTTCCGAACTCATGCTGTTGGGTCTGTACGGTCAAAGAGCCGAAGCGCTCACGGGCGTCCCCTTCGAGTTTCCTCTGCCGCCTTACATCGCCAATCTCATCGTCACTGAAAAAATGGGAGAACTGAATTGGAGGCAAATCTTTCAGTCGCTCAGGCCTTACGGAGGCGCCGCCTGTTTTCCCATCGCTGCAAAGTCTCCTGCTGCACTGCCTGACGCGACAATCACCAAGAGCGACCCATACTTGATCTGCCGTCGGGACGGTCCCCTCCCTGATTCGGCCACCTGGACCCACGAGACGGGCAATGCAGCACGTACCTATTTTTCCGATGACCGGCTCGTGCGCGCCCCGCTCGGCGTGCTGTGGTATGGGGACGGCCCGGATCACGGTTTTTACAAACGTAAAGATTACGGCAGCGGGGTGAAGCCGCAGGTGGTGGGCGGGCGGATGTTCGCCTTTCAAATCATGAGCCGAACCATGCATGCAATCGATGTTTACACAGGGCGTCTTATCTGGAAGCAGAAGGTGGAAAGTGTCACTCGCTACGCTTCGATGACTGACGGCGTCTACGTCGCGGGCGCGGATAAATGTATCGTTTACGACTCGACATCGGGAAAACCGATTCGTGAATATCAGATCGATATCGGCGACACGGGCGACAAAAAAGTCGGTGTTTCGGACATCCGTGTTTCTGAAGAGCTGGTAGTCATCGCCATCGATTTCGACAAGACGCGCAGCCTCAAGAACGGGCTCTGGAACGCCACAGCGCTTGTCGCGTTCGATCGCAAATCCGGCAAGCAACTCTGGTCCAAACCAGCGCAGCAGCGATTCAACATCAATTCAGTGGCTGTGGGCAGCAAGTATGTCTTCTGCACAGACTCGGCGAATCCTTCAGCATCCGCGGAAACTGAGCGTCGTGGTGAAGAGCCCTCAACCATCTCAACGATCATGTCACTAAACAGCCGCACGGGAAAAGAGGTATGGCAGGTTCAGATCGACACGGGCAAGCAGGCATGGGGCGAAGGCAATTGGATTGGAATGCGCAGCCGCGATGATTCCCTGGTTTACGTGGAAGGGCAGGGAATCGTTCTGGCCGGCAAAAACAAACTCCTCATAGCCCTGAACGCTAAAACAGGAAAAGAGATCTGGCGCACTGACTACGGCGGAGAAGCACCTCTTCTCGTCCGCGGCGAACAGTTCCTGAATCAGCGAGGCCACGTCTTCGAAACCAGAACCGGAAAAATCCTCAGCGGCAAAGATCTGATCGGTGCCCGCGGCGGCTGCAACTACGTCGTGGGCAACCCAAACCTGCTCTTCCTCCGGAATCGCACGGCATCCTACATCGACGTCAAAACGGGAGAGACCCATTTCCTGCGAAACCTGCGAACCGGCTGCAGCAACAGCCTGGTGGCCGCAGACGGCATTCTGAACGTCCCGTGCTTTTCAGTGGGCTGTATATGCAATTACCCGATACAGACTTCGTTCGCGATGCACCACATGCCCGAGGTGGCCGAATGGTCCGGCGCCGAGCCGGTGGATCTGAGGCAATTGGATAAGCAGTAGAAGTAATGCCAGAAGACTCCCAACCTGCGGTCAGCTTGAGAAAGATAATCAGGCGGCACAGTACCTTGTCCATGATGCAGGCGGTTATCTTCGCCCTGCTTGCGCTGTTGCTCTGGGTGGGCTCTTTCTACCTGATGAAGTTTCTGATTGGGTTCGTGTGCATGCCGTGGATAGGGTGGCCCTCACGATGGGTGACAGATGGCGGGGCAGGGGTGGGCTGTCTGATTCTGGCGTTCGAAGGATTTCGGCGTCAGAAGAGATTTCTCGACCTTGAAGAATACACCGGCTCCTTTCACCACGAGGGTTTCACCGGGACGGAGACCGAATTTGCAGCGAGATGGATGGCCAACAGACCGCTCGGTATTGCCTATCTCATTTCACAGTTTCTCTTCTGTGCGCCGAGCACCACGGCAAAGGCGATCGCCGCCATTCGCAGCAGGACCAGATTTGGTGGACAGGAGCTCAGCTTGGGGCAACTGTTGCTGGAGAATCTGGTCGGCCAGAAGTGGCGACCGATATCGGAGTACCAGGAATACGCTGCCGTCATCCCCAAGCTTGCAGCCATTGAGGCCATTCTTGTCCGTCAGAAAGAGAGCAGTGAGCAGATTCGGTTTAATGACGACAAACTTAATCCCTATGGCAATGTCGGACCTGGGGGAGATTCAAACATGGGACAGCAGGTGCTGGTATTCCTGACAGCCAGCATTGGCATCGTCGCATCGATTTTCGCGATTCATTGGTTTGGCAGGCCCGGTACTGCTGTTCCTCTCCTGTTCTTTTTCCTGATCTACAAGATTCTCACTGACTGATACGTGCCGCTCACATTCCACCACTCCTCTCTCCTCTCAGCCCTAAGGATTCGGCGGGGAGGTACAGATCAAGACCACCAGCGTTTCATTGCTGGTGTTTTCGATTCCGTGCACGCACCAGGACGGCAGGTAAACGAAATCGCCTTTCTTCACCTGCTTCTTGTATCGGTGGAATGTCATCTCCCCTTCGCCTTCCAGGATGACGTACGTTTCTTCCGTTGGGTGTGAGCCAGGCTCCAATACCGCGTGCGGAGGAACATAGAACAATACCAGACCCATATTCTCGGCGGGGGCCTTCGGGTTCACCGGGTGCACCACCCGAACTCCCACGCCATGGCAGCCGGGGTACACGACGGGTACACCATCCTGAGCGTGGACGATCATCGGGTCAGGAGGGGTCTCCGGTTTCGGGATGTCCGGAATCTGGCTCTCGTCTGTGTAGCCTTTGAACTCGGTGATTTTGGCCATGTTTTCTCCTTAAAGTGAGTTTCCAGGTTCCAAATTGGTCTCGCGAACTCGGGCAAATCGTCAATGCAACTGATCGTGTTCTCAATTACTCGAAACCGAATCGGATAGCTATCGAATAATCTGATCGCGATGGCTGGCAGATTGGATCGATTAGCAGCGACGAGATATTGTCGTCAAGACCGAAATCGAATAACTCTTGTGACTCCACAGATGCACCACCTCAGCCTGCTTATCGCGTTCGCTCTCTTCGCCTCTCCGGCAACATCCGAAACCGCACTGCCCAATGGCGGATTCGAAAAGGGTTTCGGTGGCTGGAAGCTGAGATTCGGTGCGGGGCCTGAGTATGTACTGTCGAAAGAGGTGGACGCGCATGAAGGAAAGCAGGCGGGCTGCATTATCCTGAAAGAAGATTCACGTGAACAACTAAGAGTTGCGGCCTATTTCGGTCGAGCGGACCTGCCCCGGAAACCGGGTGCCTATCGCCTGGCTTTTGCCCTGCGCACCGAGCTTTCGCAAGGTACTGCCTCAGCTTCAATAAATGCTCTTTCACAGGATGACGAAAACACACGGTTGGCGATTTCGGGTAAGAATATACCGTTGATCAAGGGCAAGACTGAATGGCAGCAGATCGAAGTCTTCTTTGAGTTGACGGAAGCTTCCAAACGCACGTTACTGCAACTGGAGGTCAAGAAAGGTCAAGGCAAGGTCTGGTTTGATGACCTGATTATTTCGCCGTGTACAAATGCAGAATTCCGCGCTGCACGGGTGCGTATCGACAACGGTGATTTTGAGAAAGGACTCGATCTGTGGGGCCTGCGTGGTGGTCCGGGAACGACGTACCAGTTATCCGGTGAGAAAGATGCCTTCGAGGGCCGCAAGAGCGCGATGATTCACCTCACCGAACAATCGACCGAAGTGATGAAGCAGGCGGCCTATCTCTCCAAGCCCCATCTTTCGCTGACGCCGGGCTATTACCTCTTCTCTTTCGCGATGCGTACGGACCTTAAACAGGGCAACGCTGGAGCGGCGATTATCTCCCTTCCGAAGGAAGGCAAAGCTTTTCGCCTGGCCTATCCGGGCGTCGAGAAAATTCCGGTCGGCAAAGGCAAGACTCCGTGGAAGCTTTACAGGTTTGTTATCCACCTCGACCGGCCGGTCGAGCGTACAGTATTGCAGATGCAAGTCGCGCGGGGCCTTGGGAAAGTCTGGTTCGATTCTGTCTCCCTTGTGCCGCTGGAAGATAAGAAAGGAAGCGAGATGCTGCGGAAGCAAAACCCGAAAGCCACGAGTATGCATGATGCCGGTGCGAAAAAACTCGGCGAGCCATGCCGCATCGTGAATGCCCGAATCGGACGTTTCGTGAAGCATCCTGATGGCGGGCGTAACATGCTCGCTATCAACTCATGCGCTTCGGGTGGTGGCAGTGCCATCCTTGTCGACTATGAAAACAATGAATCGCGTGTGGCGGTCTTCCCAAAGGGAGTTGGCGGCTGGGACATGGCTCAGATTGGGCCGGATCGCATGCTGTTCGAATCACTCGGGGATCTGCATCTTTATTCCGTGGACATTCGAGACTGGACTATTGATGCGGAAAGGGAAATCAAGGCAGGTCACAGAAACTCATACGCGTGGAGCATGGATACGGGGCCGGACGGCAAAGTCTATTTCGGCAGCTATCCAACCTGTCATGCCTACCGATTCGACCCGAAAACCCGGCGTGTCGAAGACCTCGGCAAAATGGGCCACAAGCCAAACCTGTATGTTCGGCGTGTGGCGGCCACGGAAGACGGTTGGCTGCTGTGCACGGTCGGCACGGAGAATCGGGGCGTTGTGGCTTACAACATTGAGACCGGTAAACAGCAGACTCTGGAGGGCCCGCTCCCGTCTCTTCTCGTGCCTGTGGGAGGCAATGTCTGGGGCTCTGTCTGGCTCGGCAAGGATAAAGACGGCGGGCACCGGCGACAGCTCTATCGTTTCAATGCCGAGACGATGCTGTTCGAAGAACCGTCGCTGCCCATTCCACAGAACAGCAGCGGAACGTCTGCACCGCAAGAAGGTGAACACTGGTCGGATATCGTTCACACATCGACTCCCGATCGTCTTCTGCTCAAGACCAGCAGACATCGGTATTACCTGGTCCAGCCGAAAGGTGCACCCCGCCTCGTCTGGGAACTCCCGCTGCGCGGCGGCACGCTTGTGGGTATCGATGACAAGGATCGGATGATTGGTTACCGCGGCCAGGACTATTTTGTCGCGCCTCCACTGGCGAAGAGCCTGGATAGGTACCTGCATCCAATCGCCAGAGATCCGCCGCCGGTCGCCATTCATTTTCTCCGAGCGGACCCAAGTGGTGGTGTCACTGGCGGGCCGAGTTTTGGTCAGACTCTATTCCGGTTCGATCCCAATCGAAGCCTTTCGCAAAACACGCCGCAAGTGGTGGACGGTGGCGGCGAAGTTTATGACGGACGCTGGATCGGCGATCTCTTTTATTTCATTGCTTACGGCGGAGGCGACCTCGGGGTGTGGGATCCGGACAAGCCATGGGATCAGTGGAACAACCGTAATCCGCGCGTCGTGGCCAAGTACAACGGCAAAGAACATCACAGCCTCATCCGCCCGCAGGGAGGACTGGTAATTGGTCCGGGCGGACGGCTCTACTCCGGATTCAGCGCGGCCTACGGTACGACCGCCGGCGGCATCACGGAATACGATCCCGAATCGAAGAAGGCGCGCAGTTGGCCCAACGATGTTGTCGCCAAAGATGTGAGTATCGGAAGGCTCGCGGCCGATGACCGGTATGTTTACGGCATCACGAGCAACAATTTCAACGGCCTGCGTGGGCGGTCAAAGGCTCTCATCTTCTTTGTCTTCGATCCGAAGGAGGAGAAGGTTGTCTATCAGGAAGCATTACCGGGCGAGCAGAAGCGCCCGACTGTGATACACGTCCCCGGCACCGGGCATGTCTGGCTGGTGGATGAGCGGGGCTGGCATCTGTTCGACCGCGTTTCATTGAAATTCGCACAACGCCTGGACTGGCCCGCCGAGGTGGCAGACCCGACCAAAATCACAAGTTACGATGTACAGGCCGACAGGGTCTGGCTAGTTGCCAGACGAAATGTGGTGCGCCTGGATGACGGCGATGCGCCAAAAGTGATCAGCCTGTTCGCGGTGGACAGAGGTGCGCAAGGGATTGCCGCGGGTAAGGATGGGCAATTGTATTTCACCCAACAGAACGAAGTGTGGTCGGTAGACCTCGAGGCCAGATAACGAGTAGGCCAAGACGATGATATTTTGACGGATTCAGGGGCAAAGCCCCGGCCGTTTGCCTAGCCCAGCCCAACGGGCTGGGTGAATGGTACAAAGATTTGAAAAGGAGCAACGCCCCGGCCATTTATGAGGATGCCACTTATTGGGGCAAATGACCGGGGCGTTGCCCCTAAAGATGACCTGCCCGAAAACCCAGCCCGTTGGGCTGGGCTAGGCAAACGGCCGGGGCTTTGCCCCTGAAAACTGTCATTCGGATCCGTAAAATTGCCTTTGTCTCGGCCTACGAGGTCGTTGGGGGAGCTGAAAATTGATACCTTTCAAAATCCCTTCCAGCCTGGCTCTTACTTTTGCCCATGCCTTTGACTCAGTTAATACTAAAGCTCTACTTTCTTCCTCCCGATGCAATCTGAGATTAAGACCATGAGAAAGACTGGGAGCAATCCATCCCTCTGCTCGGAGTCATCCATTGAAACCTGAGAGCGTACCGTGCGGTGAACGTCCCTTTCAAGAGCCTGCCGTCAAGGTTGTGAACCCGCGACTGCGTGTGCCGGTCTCGCTCATCATCGACGATTCGACATGCCTGGTGAATCTCAACCGTTTCGCCATCCCGCAGTTCATTGCGTCCGGTGTGCCGAGGAGTGATTTTGCACGTATGGACTGGCGAGAAATGCCGCACGAGATACCGGACGATTTCGTGCGAAGATTCGGAGAGTGGTGCGGCGAGAACGGTGTCAAAGGCAAATACAGCATCGTTCCCTATCCGGCATGTGTGGGGCGTGTCGACCGCATCCTCCCGTACTGGGCCGCGTCCGAGCTCGACGCCAGCATCGAGCTGGTGCATGCCCTGATGACGCCCAATTGGGATATCCATCCCGAGATGGTGACGCACACCAGAGTGATCGATACGAAGACCGGGCATCCTTATCCGGACCGAGGCCCCCGGTTTCAGGAGAACTGGGAATGGACGGACGGGAAATCTTCAGATGAGATCGAAAACTACATGCGGTACGGCCTTCAGATTCTCAAGAACGTGGGCTTCCAATGCGAAGGCATCACCACACCGGGTGGCTTCGGCAATCGAGTCTTGCCCGAGCTGGCAAAGGCGACACTCAATTCATGCCGCGGCATCCATGGTGCGCGCCTCACTCATTACTTCCGTCACATTTTTACGGGTGATGGAAGCGTCCGTCCGCGAGTGCAATATGCATCCAGGCTCGAAAGTGACGAACCTGAATGCGTTGTCTCGATCATTGGCTGCACGGGCGACTGGACGGGCGGGTGGGATTGTTCCAGCCGTGGCGACGTCGACCGTTTCATCACGCCCGATCTTTCATCCGGCCGCATGGTGGAAGTCATCGACCGTGGCGAACCGGCCTGCATCGTCTGTCATTGGCAGGGCATTTACTTCAATGGTGAAGAAGTCGGTTTCGGGATCTTCAGAGAACTGGTGAGGAGGCTGCACGCCCGCTACGACCACATCCAGTGGATGAAGCTCAGCGAAATCGCCCGCTACTGGGCAGCAAAGGAACTGACGCGAATTGAAAAGGACGTAAACGAGATCAAGTTCTCCGCTCCCTTCGAGTGCCCGGGCTTTACGTTTGAGATGGATGCGTCAGTTGGTGTGCCGCGTTCGGCGGAATGTGAATCCTCGTCGAATGCTCTTACCGAAGTGCACAGCTCTCTTGATCTGGATAGCGGCCAGTGGATGAGCTCGGCCGAAAGAATGACCGTGTGCGTCGATCTTCCAAGAGGCACATCTCGTGTGGTTCTGGGATGAGTGAGAAGCTGTCCCTGGATGTTCTGACAGAAGTCACATCCTCACAGCTCTGCCAACGGCTACCCGAACTCCACCAGTGGCAGCTTTACCTCCTTGCCGGTGTCACTTGAAATCAATCCTGCCTCGAGGATTTCCTGCGCATCTCTGCTGATTTTCGGGCTGCACATACCTTCGACCTCTTCGCCCGTCTCGATACAGGTCAAGAGATACTCAGGCCCGGTAGAGCGGCCATCGGGGAATGGCTCTGCATCGATTTCTTTGGGGGACTGTCCTGGCTTCGACAGAATCACCTTGTCCCCTTTGACCATCAGCGCGCCTTCGCTTCCGTACGCGACCGGGTTGCCGGTGATGACGTCCGCCACCTGAGTCCAACACGCCTCCGCCACGCCGAACGCGTGGTCGTATTTCATCAGGATCATCGCGTTGTCGTCCGGCAGGGGATAGTCCTTGGCGAGTATGGAGCGGATACCGACCACGCTGTTCGGCAGGCCAAGAAAGTACGAGCACATGTCTGCGGAATAACAGCAGTAGTCCATGAGAGCGCCTGCGCCGTTCAGATCGGCATCGTAGAGCCATTCGTAGAAATAGGTGGAGCAACCGAGCTCCTTTGGTCCGTTGTGGGCCGATCGCTGCTTGAAGTAATGCAGACGCCCGACGTCACCGGCATCGATCACCTTTGCCATTGTGTTGATGGCAGGGCTCCACGCAGAGGGCCAGTTGATGAGCAGCTTCGTACCCGCGTCCTCCGATGCCTTGATCATCCGATTGGCCTGGGAGAGGCGCGCGGACATCGGTTTTTCAGATGTCACGTGGATGCCCCGGGCAGCCGCGGCCTCTACCACATCCGCGCCTTTGCTGTTTTCGACGGCCACCTGCAGCACATCGAGCTCTTCGCTCTCGAGCATTTCCTGCCAGGAGGAATAAAGGTTGGTGACGCCGTATTCCTTCTGTGCCTTCTCGAGCTGCGGAGGGTTCGCGTCCCCCGCCGCGACCAGGTCCACGTTGTCGAGTTTCTTCCACTTATCAAACTCCCACCAGACATGGTCGTGAACGAGGCCCGCGAAACCGACTCTGAATTTTCTGTCTGACATGATGATCTCCTGCGAAGATATGGAATGTTGGAAGAGTGAGAGACGGACTTTCTCCTCTCATGCGCGGCGCTCTACAGAATACAGGCAGGCGAATCTCCGCCGATAGGGCAGAGGGACCCACCATCCACAAATCCCTCCTGTCTTCCCTCGAGCTCACTGATTAACCTTGACCGCCATCCTGATATTTCTTCCTGCCTGGCCGGGTCTTCGGCGAGGTTGGTCATTTCCTTTGGATCGTTCACGAGATCGAAGTAGTGCTCGTTTCCCGTGCCCGGATACCAGATGTATTTCTGGCGCCCGTCGGTGACGTATTGCATGCCGCTATCGAGAGATGGGACGCTGGCACATTCGCCGTGCAGGTATTCACGCCAGTTATCCGATTCGCCGCGCAGCCATGGCAGGACGCTGCTGCCATCCACGGTGTCTGGGATCGCTGCGCCCGCGGCATCGAGGAACGTGGGCATCAGGTCCATGATTTCGATCGGGATGTCTGCCGCGCGTTCCTGTTGAATGCCCATCGAATCGGGGAACTTCATCAGCATCGGGATTCTGGCCGATGCCTCGAAAGCGTTGCGTTTGCGCAGCCACTGGTGGTCGCCGAGCATC
>Ga0066833_10000474_pt1 | contig 16302 bp, 9 predicted proteins | sample ETNtaG_13_FD_66728 | JGI IMG/M metagenome (GOLD analysis project Ga0066833, IMG submission 66728) | Marine microbial and viral communities from oxygen minimum zone, Eastern Pacific Ocean - ETNP201306PF47B | ecosystem: Environmental > Aquatic > Marine > Oceanic | place: Pacific Ocean: Eastern...
TGGAATAGAACCAGACTCCCTCCAGTTCGGGATCGTCGCTCTGCGCATACATCCAGGTGCCAAACAGACCTGACTGAAACTTGTGTCCGGGATATTCCTGCAACAGCGGCCACGCTGCGGAGTAGATCGAGAACCCGGCGCCATAGGTCTCGTCACCTTCTTCCAGACCGACCCTTGTATATCCGCCAACATGATTCTCTCTCACGATGCTACCGGTGTTTGGTGTATTACTCAGCTTTAGTCCTCCTTTTCGTTCGCCTGCAGGTGTTCTCTGATACTCTCCAACTCGACCTCTTGCCTGGTTGCCCTGAGCGCATCAATGGTTTCTCGAATCACGGCAATGACATCTGCGGGAGGGCGCCGTTCAGATTCCAGTTTCTTCAGGTATTCTTCGAGCTTCGGTATGGCCCTTTTGGCGTGCACGCCATACTGCTTTAGCATCGGTACGATCTTCTTTGTCCGGTCGCGATTTCCGTGCCCTTTCTGAACCTTCAGATATTCCAGCAGCAGATCGATTCCCTCTTCGATGTTGTTGTCAGCCAAGAGCCCGGCAATTGCCAGGCGGATTCCAGAGGCCGACATAATTCCGCTGGGGGCAACTTCCCTGAGCGCATAGGCAAGATCGGGCCAGAGCTTGTCGAGCTGCGCCTGCGTGAGTTTTCCAACGGGCCTGGCCAGCATCGACCGCTCGGCACCTCCCTGACAGTAGAGCAACTTCTTCAGGGCCGGTATCAGAAGTTTGTCGTCAACTCCATCTATTGAATCAGCCAGAAGCCCTTTGTCTGGCCTATAGGGTGAGGCTTGAAACAGCGCTGTGCACAGCACACGTGCCATGGTGCCACGTTTGTCTTTGGGAAAATCCTGAGCTGCCATTTTCAGTAATGGAACTGCCGCACGCTGGTCGCCGATAAAGCCCAAAGCCAGGATGGCGTGTATCTGCAAGAGCTGATCATCCGCCGCAATGAGCGGGAGCAGCGCTTCAGTCACTCTGTCCTGTTTCGTCTTTATCTTGCGCAGAGCGGTGCACGCACCGTAGCGAGCATAGCGATTTTTGCTGCTCAGTAGTTGCAGTATTCTGTCAATGGATACACCGTCTTTCTTCGACAGGGACTGTGCCGCGAAATTGCGCACGACCGGTGACCAGCTTCCCAGGAGTTTCAGCAACTGCTCCTCACTATGGTCATCATACTTTTCCGATACCTTGATCAGACTGCCGGGCACACGTCCGGCCTCGATGACTTCAGCGACCTCGTCCGACGGAATCGCAGCCGTCATGAGTTCCTTCCCGGTGATGTGCAATACTTTCCGAGGCAGGCAATACATCAGGATGCGTCCGCCGGTGGTATCCCAGTGTGGGTATTGGTGTTCGGCAGTGTTCCGTTGCATGCCTTTCCTGGGGCCGTCGGCATGGAGTTTGGTGCCGAATCCGGGCTTGCCCTGGTAGACAAAGCCGCCGTCCCAGCGCCGTTCCAGATCGAACAGCCAAGTCAACTCATGGAGGAAGGCGCTGCAACCTTCCTGTCCAGCCCGGGCCGCGCCGAGCGCAGCCCATACAAAGGCGAACCAGTTGCCGGTATGCCCCAGCTCGCGAACAGCATGTGACGCCACGGTCATCCTGCTGAAGTACTCTGTGCCGTACTCATCACCAAAGAGTGCGAAGCCAACCGCAGCGGCGGAGTTCAAACCATTGTTGTCGTGGTGACTGGAGCCAAAGTTCAGATGGTCGCCATAGCCAATGGTCTGCACGTCGACGAAAGTCGACAGGTAATTATGTCCACGATGAATCGCCTGCTCGATCTCCTGGTCGGTGACGCCACAGCGTTTTGCCAGCAGCAGAGAAATCCAGCAGACATTGCCGGCCTGGTTCACCGCACCGTAACCACCGAGCGCGCCGTGCAAACGTCCTCGGTTCATCGGCTGATCCGGCCACGCCATGCCATGCCCCCAACTGCCGACGCCGGACTGACCCTCAGCAATGGCATTGCTGTATTTGGTAATCGTTGGGAGCACCTTTTCGTCTCTTGTCAGGAGATAGTATTCGCTCAGGAGCACATTCGTGTAACCCCAACCCCATGAGGCATACCCCCAGACCGGAAGCCCCTTGCCTTCGGCCTCGTGCTTCTCAACCCGACTGATGATTTGGTGAATGTGGTCTTTGACGAACGGCAGATACTGCTTGTTACCTGTGGCCATCAAGGCCAACGTGCGCACGATCGCCGGCCCTCCCATTAAGCCCTGGCTTTGGATGCCATTCTTCAGGAGGTAACCGCAGGCTCGGTCGAGGATCTTCTGACTCTTCTCGCAATCCCATGGAGTCGTCTTGCTGTAAGACCCCATCACATCGGTCTGAATGGTGACCTTCTCGGTCTTGCCGTTACGCCAGCGCAGAAGCCTGAGCTGCCCTTTGCCCTCTCGGGTTTCGGCGTGCGTCAGAGCCTGGCCGAGAGCTTTGCGCGCGTCGAATTGAAAGTTGCCTTCACCTACACCAAGGATGACATCACCAATCTGCAGAACACCTTCAGCCGGTGAGCCCTTGTGCACTTGGGTGATATAAATCTGCCGCGCATGGTAAGTGTCTTTGAACTTTGCGTGCATCCAGCCTCGGGCACCCGTCGCCCCCAGATTCCAGTCAACCCCGGCCGACAGATCGGGCTGACACCCCTTAGTGAAGTCAAGCTCCTTGGGCTGCGGAGTGAGATCGACATTCCGAGACTCGCCCCATTCTTTTCGCCACATGATGACAGAGACGCCGCTGTCATTAATCGCAGCCGCCTTAGCCTTCTTGCGAAAAGCAAAAATGGCACTGCTGTCGAAGGGCTTTCCATCCACGCCCAGGATGACATCTCCCACCTTAATCTGGTCAGCGATTCTTGAATCCTCGTTGACCTGCGAAATCAGGATCTGCCGCGCTGATTCCGAATTGCCCTGTTTATCCTTATACATCCAGCCGCGAGTCCCATGGAAATGCAGAATCCACGTTTCCCTGGAATAGGTACCGTTATCGAGTTTCGTGACATCCGGCCCTTTGTCCTTAGTCAGGTCGGGGATCTCTGCCGCATGGGCCGCAACCGATAGCACGGCGAAGCAAGCAATAGATAAATAGACTCTGTGAGCTTTCATATGATCCTCCTAACGCTGCGATTGGTCGTAGCCGAGTCGTGGCGACGGGCAGCTTGCCTGTCGCTTAGGCTAATGATGAAGGCACGACGCTCTTATCGAAAGCGACTTTGTCGCAGTTTCGATTGCGGAGTTAGAGTAACGCCTTTCGGCGGGCCTGAGAGTGATCGACTGGTCCAAACCCGGCTAAATAAAGCCGGGTCTTCCGTACTGCGAAAACCCCGGCTAAAGCCGTTACTCCAACCCCGGCTGCCTCTGGAATTACAGCAGCAGCAAATGGGCTAATACCGTGGCAGGCTGGCGGCACCGACATTCGACCGGATTTCGGAGATGGAGCAGGTCGAGGAAAGGGCGCTGGAGTAACGTCTGCCGGAGTTGGAGTAACGGCTTCAGCCGGGTCTTCCGTACTGCGAAAACCCCGGCTATACTCCAACCCCGGCTAAATAAAGCCGTTACTCCAACCCCTTCCGCCTCAGTCTTGAAATAACATCGTCAAATCGCGTTTGATCGGGAATCGTGCCCCTCTATTCAGAGTCTGTCTGGAGGAACTACAGGCTAGCAGCCTGTAGCTACGATTACTAAAGCATGATCAAATCGCGCTCAAAACTCATCAGGTTTTCGCAGCCGTCATCCTTTACGACCACGGTATCTTCGATGCGGACGCCGAACTTCCCTTCGAGGTAGATGCCCGGTTCAACGGTCATGACCATTCCTGCCTCAAGCGTGGTCTCGCTTGTGGCTTTGCCGAAACCGAGCAGAGGGTCGTGAACTTCCAGCCCGATGCTGTGACCCAGGCCGTGGGTGAAGAACTTGCCGTAACCTGCGGCTTCGATGTGCTCGCGCGCGGCCGCATCGACTGCGTGATTTTGCTGGCCGACATGAATCGCATCCAACGCTTTGTCCATGGCCTCCTTCACTGTCTCATACACTTTGCGCATCTCGTCCGTGGGTGTCCCCATACAGAGAGTCCGGGTCATGTCGGAGTTGTAGCCCCGGTAACGCACTCCCATATCGATGATGATAAGGTCTCCCTCTTCGGCTTTGCGGAAGTCCGGACGATGATGCACCTCCCAGGCGTTCTCCCCGAAGATGACCAACGGCCCGAACGCATAATCGTCCGCCTCCTCGATGTCCGCTATCCGGCTGCGGATTCGCCCCCTGACAGATCTTTCTGTCACGCCGGGCCTGATTTCTGGCAACGTGTCGGTCAGCACTTGCTCCGCCAACTCCTGTGCCGCGCGCATATAGGAAATCTCAGTCTTCGACTTCACCATGCGTGCAGTCTCGACGACCGTAGAGAGCTTCACGTCATAGGTGCTGAGTTTTTCCTGAATACGCTCGAAGCCCGAGTGCGTGATGCTCTGCTCAACGCCGATGGTCTTGATGCCATTCCCCACCAGTCGGCGCGAAATATCGGCAAGCACTTCTGTTTCCGTTGAAATCTCGATATCCGTCGTCTGAGCCCGAGCCCACGGCTTTGTTCGGAAACCTGTGTAAAGGACGATCTCCGACTGCGTGATGAGCAAGTGCCGCGGCTCGCCCTTGAATCCTGACACGTAACGCACGTTGTGCTCATGGGTCAGGTAAAGCGCATCCATCTCATGGTTCCCCATCAACTTCCTGACTCGTGAAAGTCGGAGCTTCATTTCGGCGTCGCTGAAGTCCATTTCTATCTCCAATCGTTTTTCGAGCCGTAACCCAAAGGCAGGATCGACAACTGCGTGCCTGCGGGGAAACGCCCTTCGGGCGTATAGCCGGCTGGGAGCCGGCGCGCCCAGGAATTACGGTCGGCTACCATTCCCGCTTCTCTGGGATGTATGCGCCAGCGGTATTCTGGTGTTTGACTTTGACCTTTGATCCGTTCTTTCCAAAGGTTGCTGTGGATTCGTCGAAGTGCATGAGCAGTCTGGTCTGATCGTCGAGTTTGAAGGGTGTCGTTGGGGAGACGAAGTCGTCCCTGTATCGGATGACATCGGATATGCGGAGCTCGTCGAAGGTGCCGTCACCAGGGCCGATTCTGATCCATTCCGGGATGTCTGAGAGGTCGTAGTTCTGCGCGAACGATTTGCCGATGTAGGACTTCAGCCGAGTGGGGAAAGGCCAGGTTCGGAGGTAGCGCTTGCCGTTGATGAAGACGTTGAAGAAACGGGTGTCACGAGTGAACTGTTTGTGATTGTAGTCCTGGGTGGTGTGCAGGACGTCCCATGTTGCGGCGATGTGCAGCCATTCGCCGGCCCTCGGAAAGAACCGCGCATGGCTGCCGTAGGTGCCGATCTTGCCCCTCGCCTTGTGACGGGTCTGGCCGCAAAGGAAGTCCAGGAACGCATAGTCGCGGCTGCCGAGTCCATATCGATAGCGAATACTGATCTGACCGGCAGATATCAACGGCCATCTTGCATCGACCGTTCGATACAAGCCGGCAGTGTTCGTAGCCGACCAATTCGGACGAAAGTAGAACTCGATGGTTCCCCCAGTCATGGGGAAATTCTGGTAGCCGCCGTCCGGCAGTTTTTCACCACGCTCGAATTGGAGCACATCCTTCGCATTCAGTTGAAGGCCCCCTCCGAAGACACCTTGAACGAAAGTCGCCTTCGGATCGGGAAGAGCCGGCGGCTTGTCCGCTAACGGGACGAACTTTTCAGGAAAGAAGAAGCGATCCGGGGTAAGACATGACACAACCGGTGGGACATTCCGCAGACGAACGAAGGCGGCTCTTTCGTACTCAATCTTCCAGTAGCCGGACTTACCTTCAACGGGGAGCGACAGCTTTCCGCCCTGCGCATCCGATGTGGGTTTGGCGAGGGAGCCATCGGAGCGCGTGATGGTCACCGGCCAGCTTGTGAAAAGCTCAACGGTCTTCAGTCCCTCCGGTACTCGGAAGTAGAAGGGCATGTATCCCCGCACCCAAAAACCGTCTGGACATTCCAGAACCATCTTTTCCACACTGGCATCGATCACGGCGAAGGCTCCGGGGTTTGCGTGCCCCAGGCGGTAGACTCCTCCGGGCAGTTCAACCGGGATGCGGGCCTTCAGAAAAAAGGTCGTCGTCGCACCGGTAAACGAATTCTTGAACCGTTTCTCCTTCTGCAGAATGACAATGCGCTTTGTCGGCTTCAGGTCAGGCCCCAGAACCACGAGTTCAACGTCGTCTTCCTGTTCGACTCCGATCTCCATATCCAAACTCACGGGCTCATTCTCTTTCTTGCGAAAGACCGCCCAAGCTCGTTTGGTGGAATCAAGCTCTTTCACGAGCATGGGAACGGGAGCGAGGGGGCCTTTGTAGTCGGCGAGGTCGCGCAGCACGATGGGCGTGTTCAGGCATGCCTGATAGTTGAAGCATTGGCCGCGATAGGGCAGCGATTTCAGTTTCCCATCGGTCGACGCCAGCTCTTCGCTGAGCCGTTTCGGTTCTGCCCGCAGACCCATTTCGAGCAATTGCCGGGCGAGCCGGAGATACTTTTCCTGCCCGGTGAAACGCCAGGCCATGGCGAGTTTGTAGGCGGTGGCATCCTGATAGCCGATTGGATTGGTGGGGCGTGCGCCGCCGAATCGGAACTCGTAATCGACCATCTTCAGGAAACATTCTTTGGCGAGCTCGTCGCCGGTCATGAAGTAGTAGTCGAGCATGGCGATGGCGCTTCTGCCCGTCTTATAGAGAGGCGAGGGAGGCAGGGCGGGATTGATCCCCACTGGGCTCTCACGGTCGAGAGCTCGATGCATGAGAGTGCGCAGCATCTCGCCGAGTTCCTTATCCCAGCGCATGGAGTACAGGTGAGTGAGGTAGCGTGCGTGGACGATTGCGCCGCGGCTTAGTCCCTCCTCGTGCATGAAACGCCACTTCTTATTCTTGATAGCGGCCGCGAAGTTCTCTGCGAGTTCCCAGATCTCCCAATCGCCGGTGAAGTAAAAGTGATAGAGGTTGTTGACGATGCCCGCGCCCGACCCGCCAGGCTTGAAGCTTCTCCGGCGCCAGTAGATGGGGATCGAGTCCTGTGCCGCCCCTTCCCCGACGGCGTTGATGCGCTCTCCTTTGGCGAGCAGGCCGTGACCGAATCCGCCCTTGACCTTCAGAGTTCCTTGCAGCCAAAGCTTCCATGCCTCCTTCTCGTCCTTCGTTTCTGCTGACTCCCAGTGATGCATGTTCATGTCGCCCGCGAACCGGTTGAATCGCTCACCATATTCGAAGTATTTGCGCTCACCGGAACGTGCGTAGAGAGTCCACACGTTTCGCCTCAGGTAGTAGTCCACCAGCCCGCTGATGCGCCACCAGGTCGCATAGTGTTTCCCCTTCTCGTTCGTGCCGTAGCGCGTGCATGGGTTCGCACCCCAGGCGATGTAACCGGTCAGCGGAAACGCTTCCGTTCGATTCGGAAGCACCAGGCGATCGAAGAAGTCCGAGACGAAAGCCTCCTCTCTTGGAAACCGCTTCAAATCTTTGGGATGGGCCCGCGGCCCGAGTGCACCGGAGTTACATGTCCACGTCGGCGAAGGCGACGCAAGCACGCGTTCTGCCGCGGCATGGGCACGCCGAGCGAGTTCTTTCGAGTTCATCGGACCCTCGTGCGGCAGCAACCACAGGACATGTGTCTTGGCCGATGCCTGGGCATTGCTCCTGATCTTTGCGAGCTCGGCGAGCTCGATATTCGCATAGTCGCACCATTCGCCCCAGTACTCTTTCATCAAGGTCGGCGTCCGGAAGTCGAGCTCACGGCCGCTGCGACCGGCCCAAAGGTGCGCGGTCACTCCGGCCGGGGTAACGGTCAGTTCTTTGGGGAACTGCTCGGCCAGGTCGCGCAGCACAACGCTCAGTCCCAATGCTTCAGTGGAGAGGTCGCACCAGTCTCCACACGCCGCGCCCGACGTGATTTTCTTTTTCTCTGCCCCGGACTGATGAACCGCCTCGAAGTTTGAAGTCCTGCTCATGAAGTGGGGAAAATCGTCCTGGAGCATCCAGGCCACACCATCCTGGAGGTCGACGGTCGTTGCCTGTTCATTCACGGCAGGGGAAGTATCGAAGGTGGCTCTCTGCTTACCCTTGAAGGCAACCGGAAAATGAATCCCGATGTCTTTGAACCAGACGTCGTTTGTGTCCTCGGTTAGCACCAGCCGGTGTACGACTTTGACGCTCGGACTGTTGCCGAAGAAATGCAGCCAACCGATGCCGCGTGCGAGGCGTGTGCCGTCCTGTGTCACGTACCAACCTTCCTTGCGGATCACCGTCCACCGCGGCCCGCGAGCGAGGAATCGGGTCGTCATCTCGCTGTTTGCCCCGCCAAGCTGCGCCCGGCGTCCGCGATTGTCTACCAGGTACGCGCCTTCGCCGCCTTCGAGCAGAGGCTTGTCACGAAAAGTGCCGCGGGAGAGCAGCGCATCATCCTTGCGAAGCAGAAACTCAGCCGGGCCAGTGTTGACCAGGATACCCTCAGCACCCTCCGTGATGGTCATGCCTTCCGCCGGCTTTGCTGACGGAGTCGAGCCCCCAATCTTCAGAGAATACGAATCCGATGGAATGCCAAGGAAATTCAGCAGCACCCACCGGACGCTCCCGTCCAGCCAGGTGCCGGTAACATCGATCTGACAAGGCACGTGCCGGCCAGCCGCATCATGAAGCGAGAGAGTAGACGCTTCCTTCAGCTTGCCTTGCGGAAAAGGCACGCCGCATGTGAGCGGCCACGGCGTAGTCAATCCCGCCGGGTCGTCGATAGAGATGGGGATGGACTCCGCCATCACGCCCGCACGGATGAAAGCAAAATGGACGAAGATCAGGATGAGAGAAACTTGCTTCATCGGTTGCGCCTAAAGCGGAAAACACGCACGGGCCACGCGCATGACATTTTGCCCCAGGATTTTCTGGATGTCGTCGTCGGAATGACCCCGCTGGATCATTCCGACCGTGAACAACGGCCAGTTCGTCCAGGCCATGGATTCAGACATCGTGGTGTCCCGATACTTTTCGGGGAACGCGTCCTCCGGCCAATGAGATTCCCAGCGTTGGCGCGTCTTCGGTTGCCGAACTCGTTCGCCCGTTTGCGGCGGGTCGTAAGAGACATCCGTGCCGATGGCCACGTGGTCCGCACCAAATGTCTTCACCATGTAATCAATGTGATCGAGGAACGCGTTGATGTCTCCACTTCTTCCGAGAAACGCCGGGATGCAGCAGACGCCCATATAGCCGCCGGTATCGACAACGGCTCGGATGACCTCATCTGTCTTCGCACGAGCGTGATTGTTGAGCGCGGCACAGGTGGAATGAGAGACCACCATTGGCCTGTCCGACGCTTTTGCCGCGTCATAGCAGGTCTTCAGCCCGGAGTGTGCGACGTCCACGATTACGCCGACTTCATTCATTTTCTTGACCACCGCATGACCAAAATCACTCAAGCCGGCATCGGTCGTTTCACCACAACCGTCGCCGATAAGATTCCGGCGGTTGTAGGTCAGATGCATCATCCGAACCCCCAGCCGAAAGAAAGTCAGGATGAATCGCAATTCCTCTTCAACGGACACGAAGTCGAGCGGCACAGGCACGCCGTTCCCGGTCATGTAAAAGCAATGCCGGCCAGCTTCCTTCGCGGCGACGATGTCGTCAGGCGTCACTGCCCTCGGACAGAAGTCCCGCAACATGTCCGACGTCCAGTTAAAACGGGCAAGGCGTTTCAGCAGCCTCTTCACCGTGCTGCCCTCTTCGCCCGCGTTCTGCAGAACACAGGTCACGCCGGATGCATCCCAGGCATCCATAAAGATCTTCCGTTGCGCTTCGTCCGTCACCATCCGGGTCATCAGCGAATCCTGAACAATCTCCTGCAGTTCAAGAGCCGACGCGCCTGCATCGACGGCCGCCTGTATTGCGTCATTGTCAAGAGCGGGATGCGGAGCGAATCCGTAGGACTCCACGACCAGAGAGTTTTCATGAAGTTCGAGCCCGTGCTCGAGTTCCTTTTGTGACGGCTTCAAAATTTCCAGTGCAACTTCGCGGGCGTGTTGGATGTCGGTCTGCATGGCATAAGTCGGTATGGGGTAATCTCAATGACGCTCAGGTTAGATGGCTGAAGCAATCGAGACAAGTACGCCAGCGGTTCGTCTGATTCGGCAACGGTGACGTTCTGCTGGCAGCATGTCGCTACGCTCTGTCTAGGTGCGCCAGCACCCATGCGGGCCTCCCTTCTGAAATTGCCTTCGGCGTCAGGCCGGCTGGGAGCCGGCACGCCCAGGGTAATCCTTCCTCTGGTCAGCCGTCAGATTCTGTTGTTACTCGGCACGTCAAGTCACTTTCATATATTCTGGAGTTTAAGTGATCTGTTCGTAGCGCGGACTTTTGCCCTCAAGAACTGCTGATGCCATCGGAGGAAAAGATGAAAACCCAAGAAGATTTTCGAATCGAAGCTCTGGTCGATTTTGTAGATGATGCCAGCAGTGCAGAGGAACCGATTGGCGAAGCGCACATAGACTCGATGATGCAAAGGCTGGTCGAGTGCGGGGTGCGCCGGGTGAGCTGGTCCTATTACGGTGACGGACACGGCGGCTACTTCTTTCCCGCTCCGGGCTTTGAGGGAACTGGGAAACGCGGGTGGACGCTGGCGGAGACTTATCAACGGTTGGGCAACCCGCTTCGCGTCGCGGTCGAAGCCGCCCGCCGGCACGGGCTGGAGATTTACGCGTACTTCAAGCCATACGAAACCGGCATCGCCAGCGTTTATCCGGAGGGCTCTCCCGAGGCACAGCGCTGGGGACGTCTCGCGCACATCGGCGGTCGACTGTCGTGGCTGGATCGGTTCGTTGTCGACCGGCCAGACCTCCGCATCCGGCGGAAAACGGATGACCTGCCCCCTGACATTCTGGCCCGTCCCGTTCATGCCATCCGTCTGGTGAAGCAGGATGACAGTCCTACTCGGATCAACCGTGAACACCTGCAGCTCTGGGCCAGTCCATTGAACTACCGGTATCAGCAGTTGCCCTTCGATTTCGAGGTGCACGAAACCGTCGAGCCCTCACCCAAAGAGGTGCGCGACCATGCGGGGAATGTGTTGACCTGCAACGGAGATCCTGTGCGCGTGCTCACGCTGTCCGGCTTTGAACTCAACGACCCTTACCTCGCAGTGCTGACGGACTTTACCGAAGGGCCGGCCGACTTCATGAACGCGGGCACCGACCTGTCTGTTGCGCTGGATTCGGATGGCCGGGAAATTCCGGGAGTGACTGCCACCGGTGGCGCCATCTGGTATCGCGACCAGGTCGATCTGTATAAGTGGGGGCTGATGTTCGATTACGGCTGGGGACGACAGCCCGTGACCCTCGACAACCCGGCGACTCCCGGAGAACGGCGTACCAGCGGATTCGTAGCCTTCGCCCGCGGACGCAACGCGTACCTGCCCGGCGCTTTGTGCGAAACAGAACCGGAAGTGCAGGAATATTGGTTGTCCTGCGTCGGCGAGATGCTCGACGCGGGGGTGGACGGCATCGACTTTCGTGAGGAAAACCACAGCACTCACACCGACTATCCGGAGGATTACGGCTACAACCCCGCGGTGCTGGCCGGGTGCGAAAGCCGCGGCACGGACGACATCGCTCAAGTGCGTGGGGATGCATACACAGATTTCTTGCGCAGGGCGAACGCCCTGATCCGCAGTGCAGGCAGGCAGATGCGATACAACCTGCAAATCGACTGGTTTCGTCCCGACCCGAGCGTCGTTCGGGCTGCGGCCTACCCTCTAAATATCGACTTCCAGTGGCAGCGCTGGATCGATGATGGCCTGATGGATGAAGCCATCCTGCGCTTTTACCACTTCCCCTTTGAGTGCCTTTACGAAGACAGCGTCGCTCTCGAAATGATCGAGCGCTGCCAGGCGAAAGGAATTCCCATGACCGTGAACCGCTACATCCGGGCCGAAACCCTCGCCGATGAGTTCCGCCGCATCGAGAGGGACGAACGATTCAGTGGGTTCATCCTTTACGAAACAAACACCTTCATGAGAGCGCAGCGCAAAGACAGTTTCGAGATCACCATGCCGGAAGTGCAATCCTTGAAGAAGACGGATTGATGTAAGGCAGGTGGCCGCCTCTCGAAGCCGTTTACGACAAGCAGGCTGAATGGCGCTACGATATTCACGGCCTGGAGCACTCGGAGAGTAGAAATGAAATATGGTAATTCCAATGCTGAAGAATTCGCTGCGTTTGAGAAGCTCGACCTTCCCCTCGCCCTTGAGGACGACGGAACCGGTGACTGGCGAGACAACTGGGGTCTGGACGGAGAGCGGGCCGTCATCCGCAATACGCCACGGGGTATGGTCTTCTCGGCCGGGCCGGTGGCCAGGGACAATGCCTCCCATGCCGTGCTCTGGACCAAAAAGAGCTTCTCCGGCGACATGAAGGTGGAATTCGATTTCACTCGACTCGACACTATCAATCGGTATGTGAACATCCTCTACTTCCATGCACAGGGGATCGGCGGCGAGTACGGGCAGGACATCCATACCTGGGCGGACCGGCGCGAGATTCCATACATGAAGACCTACTTCGAGAAGATGAACCTCCTGCACATCTCCTACGCCGCCTTCGGCAACGCCAACGACGAAGAAGAAAACTACCTGCGCGTGCGTCGCTATCCCGTAACCCCAGAGCGCAGCTTCCACGAGATCGAGGTAGAGCCGACCATCGAGGACACGGGAGGCTTCCAACCTGGCGTTCTCCACCGCATGTGTTTCGTCAAGACGGCCGACAAGCTGGCCCTGCGCATCGAGGCCGAGGCCGGCGCGCTGCACCACATCTGGGATACCGCTTCGGTGGCGCCGCCCCAGTCCGGCCCACTGGGCATCCGCCACATGTGGACCAAGTGCTCGCGCTACCATAACCTGCGAATCTACAGCGAGGCGTGAGGCGGACCGCAGCGTTTTGGATTCGACTCATTCTTACCTTTCATCTTGCTTTTCATCTTTACTTTCTGTCTGCCGCCTTTTCATCTTTGGTTTTGATCTCCACTTTCTCCCGTTTTGAGAAGTTGGGATTAGCTTGACGATGTTAACCTCCAGAGGCCACGGGCTCGTCCCGTGGAGGCTCACGCTTTTTCCTCGCGGCAGGGCAACAATGTCCGGGGAGGCCGCGGGCTTGCCCCGTGGCCTCTAAAATCTCGTGTTGCAGCTACGCGAGGAAAAAACGTGAGCCTCCACGGGGCAAGCCCGTGGCCTCCTTGGACCGGAGTTAACATTGTCAAGTTAGAAGCAAGAATGAGAGTGAGAGCGCTGCCGAAGCGGTTCTCGACCGGATCAGTCCTTGTGTCTTCTCCCTCCTTCCATCGAAGAAAGGTGGTGCCTGATCTTGCCGGGGATGTTGGTGGTGATGGATTGGACTCCCCACTGTCTGAATCGCTGCGCTGAACCGGGGTCGTCAATCGTCCAGACGTGGTATTCGTACCCCTGCTTCTGAATGTCTTGAATCAGGGCATGGTTGACCAGGGAACTGTTTGTGCTGATTCCGGCGGCCCGGATTCTCACGAGCGTTTTCAAGATGGAATCTCGTGTGGGCGTTCGCTGTCCCGATTTGTCTCTCCTGAATTTGGTCAGCCAGTATGTCTTGTATGACGAGGTCATCGCAGCGAGCGCCTTCATGACCTCCTCCTTGAATGAAATGACAACCATCTGTTTCGGGTCGAGTTCTGAATTCTTCAGCTCCTTCAGCAGGTGAGGGACGATCTCGGCGCCGCACTTTATCTCGACATAGATCGTCTTCCCGTCCGGGATGGTGGCGAGAACTTCAGCGAGGGTGGGAATGACCGTGCCTTTGAACTTGTCACTGTGATGGGCACCGACATCCAGTTTCTGTAACTCCGCCAGAGTGGAGTTTCTGATGTGGAGAGTCTGGCCCGTGAGTTTTTTCGTGTGGGCGTCGTGGAAACAGACGATGTGGCCGTCTTTTGTGAGGTGGAAATCTCCCTCAATGGCATCGGCCCCGCGTTCCCAGGCCAACTGGAAGGCCGGGATGGTGTTTTCCGGGGCATCCTTCGAGGCGCCCCGGTGGGCCACAATCATTGGTTCGTCAGCAAACATTGGACTCAGAGCTATGAAGAGAACACAGATTGGCACGTTTACTCTCATGCTGTTGCCGCCTCAGACCCCATTTTCATTTCGAGTGTGCCGCCGGCGACTATTTCCTGGTGTGTGAGCCAGGAATGCTCCTGGGGCTTTCAGTTCAGTTTTATGGATTGAATATAGATGTTTTCTTCTGAGTTGATAAGACGCCTGGAATGGCGTGGCGACGGGCTGCCAGCCTGTCAGCCCAGAAAAATGTGATCTGATCAGATCGTCGAAAGTGACAGACTGTGGATTCACCTACTTCCAGTCCATTGAAACCCCAGCACCCAGAGATCGCCGTACCCCTGATCGTCCGTCATGATCGGGATCACGTTGGGACGCTCGGCGAAGACTTGCGCCGCGGCAGAGCAGAGCGGGACGGTAAGCAAGAAGGGAGTCTGTTTTCTCATCTGCCCTCTGTTTTATACCCACGTGGGGCATGTTTCAGATGCGTTTTCGGATATTCCGGAGCGCCCTTGGCTTCAACGACGAGTTCCTGGCAGCGTTTTCTGTATTCCACCAGCACTTCGCGCTGAGCTGGTGATTCAGCCAGATTCTTCAATTCCCGGGGATCATTCTTCAGGTCATACAACTCTTCATAAATGGGGGCTTCTCCCCGGATAGAAGCGGTCAGCGAAACAATATGATGCTTGTCCTTCTTCTTATCGAAGTAGCGGATGTACTTGAACTCCTTGCTGCGTACGCCTTCGATGCGTGGATAATTCTGTCCCATAAACATGTTTTCGCAGAAGAAATCCTCACGCCAGGGACTGCCTTCCTTACTCATGACGGGTTTCAGGCTGCGTCCCTGCACCTCGCCGGGAATGGGCACGCCGGCCAATTCCAGAATGGTTGGAGCGATGTCCATAGATAGAGCAAGTTCATCTACGACCGTCCCGCGGCGGCCCGCGGGCAGGCGTGGATCATGAATGATCAACGGGACTCGAATCGATTCTTCATAGAGAAGAACCTTCCCGCCCAGTCCATGCTCTCCGTGGTGCAGCCCGTGATCGGAGGTGTAGACAATCACCGTGTTGCCGTACTCGCCCTGGCGTTTGAGCTCGGAAATGACGGCACCGACCAGTTGATCGATCCCGGTCACGGTCTGGCAGGTGAGCACGATACGTTCGCGCAGGGCTTCGGGGGTCTGAACATAGTTGTATCCACGCAGGAACTTTCCGTTGTAGACATGCTGTGGAATCTTCGGTGTCTTAGTGTCACGCTTGGCAATATAAGCCTCGGGCAATGGCATCTCTTTGATCCGATCCCGGTATTTTGTGCGGTAGAGCTCGGGATCATTCGGGAGCTGCTTCATGGAGCCCGTTCCGGCCCCATGTGGCACGTTGAAGTTCACCAGCAGGCAGAAGGGTTTGTCTTTGGGTTTTGTCCGGAGAAAGTCTTTGGTGCCCGCAAACTCAGGATTACTCTTCAGGAAGCTCATGGCTCCTTCCTGGAAAATCTCAATCTGAGTGTTCGCAGCGGCATTCCTGTAAATCGGATGCCTCCGCTTCGGGTAGAACGAGGAGTGCCCATGATTGCCATACCAGTAGTCGAATTGGCTTTCCATGACGCCACTCTTGTACCCAAGGCCTTTGGCCGACTTTCCAACCGGGGTATGGTTTTTCCCCACGTAGCCGACGTAGTATCCAGCTTGCCGTAACTGTATGGGATAGGTCTCAGCGAAGGCCTCCAGCTTCAGGCTGCTCGCCGATCCAAAAGTGACCCCGTGCTTGCGTTCGTATTGTCCCGTCAGAATACAGGTTCGATTGGGCGTGCAGGCAGCGGATGTGGCGAAAGCATGACTGAAGCGAATCCCGTCAGCAGCAAGGGCGTCAATATTAGGTGTTTTGACGATTGGGTGGCCCTGGCAGCCCAGATAGTCAGCACGTTGATCGTCAGAAAGGATGACAACCACATTGGGTTGCTTTCCGGGCCTGGCGTCCTTGCCAGCCTCGGCACGGGTTGCGAGTATGACGACGGCAACAGCGAGTGCGACTGCGGCAGATGTTCCTGGCAACCTCACGGTGACTCCTCCACTTTCAGCATGACGTCATCCACGTACATCACCGCTCGTGACTGGGCCCCGGCATAAATACCCAGCCAGGTCAGCGTGGAAAACTTG
>Ga0066833_10000503_pt1 | contig 15894 bp, 12 predicted proteins | sample ETNtaG_13_FD_66728 | JGI IMG/M metagenome (GOLD analysis project Ga0066833, IMG submission 66728) | Marine microbial and viral communities from oxygen minimum zone, Eastern Pacific Ocean - ETNP201306PF47B | ecosystem: Environmental > Aquatic > Marine > Oceanic | place: Pacific Ocean: Eastern...
TCAAATCAAAATCATCGGATTCGATGGCCAACTGGACGGCAAGCAGGGCATTAAGGATGGAAAAATTTTCGCCGATCCAATCCAACATCCGGACAAGATGGGGCAACAGATCGTCCTGAATATCATGAAGCACCTTGCGGGCGAGGAATTCGAGACTGACACACTCATCCCCGCCACGTTGTACGACAAGGCAATGGCGGATAAGGATTCTGAGTTGAAGTAACCCGACTGCATGCCATCCACTCCTGAACCGCCGCTGCTTCGGATGCGCGGCATCCGAAAGTCTTTTCCCGGAGTCAAGGCGCTCAATGGGGTCGATCTCACACTGCAAGCCGGCGAGGTGCTGGCGTTGCTCGGTGAGAATGGCGCCGGAAAAAGCACTCTCATCAAGGTACTCGGTGGCGCGCATCAACAGGACGAAGGTACCATTGAGATCAATGGCCAAGCGGCCAACGTCGCCACGCCGCAGTCATCTCAGGCCTCCGGCATTGGCATCATTTATCAGGAATTCAATCTTGTTCCCTATCTGACCGTACGCGAAAACATTTTCCTCGGACAGGAACCCAGCCGCATCAGCTTTATTCCCAAGCGGGACGAATCAGAGAAGGCTAGGGCGTTGTTTGAGCGCATCGGCGTTGACGTTCCGATCGAGATCGAGTGCCGCCAACTCACCGTCGCCCAACAGCAGATTGTCGAGATCGCCAAGACACTCGCCCAGGACGCACGCATCATCGTCATGGACGAACCCAGCGCCGCCCTCTCGCCACGCGAAACCAAGGGCCTGTTCAGGGTTATCGACGAACTCAAGTCACACGGGATCGGCATCATCTACATCAGTCATCGGCTGGACGAAATTTTCGAGATTGCCGATCGCGTGACCATCCTGCGTGACGGCGAACACATCGATACCCGGTCAATTGCCGATCTTACCCGAGAGAAAATGATAGAGTTGATGGTGGGCCGTGGTCTCGAGAAGGAATTTCCCAGGCGCGAGGCCGCGCTTGGCCAAACGCGGTTCGAAGTTGCCAGTCTTCAACGCGGTTCCCAAGTGCGCGGCGTTTCGTTCGACATTCGAGCCGGCGAGGTACTCGGTCTCACTGGCCTCGTCGGTGCCGGTCGCACCGAGACCGCCCAACTGCTATTCGGTGCCGACCGCTCCGAACATGGCGTCATCCGCCTCGACGGCAAACCGCTGAACATCAAGTCGCCGCGCGACGCCATTCGTCAGGGCATTTGTCTCCTCACCGAGGACCGCAAGACTCATGGGTTGGTGCTTTGCCAAACCGCCCGTGAAAACTTTGCCCTACCCAACCTAAGTCAGTTTTCCACATTTGGCTTCATACGCCAACGGGAGGAATCACGGGATTTTGTTCGTTACGTCGATCAAATCCAAATCAAGATTGCCAACCCCGAGCAAATCACCGGCACTCTCTCCGGCGGCAACCAGCAAAAAGTTGTCCTGGCCAAGTGGCTCCAGCGCAACGCCGAGGTCATCATCTTCGATGAACCCACGCGCGGCATCGACGTCGGTGCCAAATACGAGATTTACCAACTCATCAACCAACTCGCCTCCGATGGGAAGGCCATCCTGATGATCAGTTCAGAACTGCCAGAGGTGCTGGGCATGAGCGACCGCATCATCGTCATGAATGAGGGCCGCATCACCGGCGAAATCACCGATGTCACTAATGCCAGCCAGAAAGACATCATGAAGCTGGCGACTAGGCGACAACCGTTGGCCGCATGAAAAAAATTGACTGCGCAAAAATGTTTTCCGACTACGGGACAATGCTGGTCCTGCTACTTCTGTGCATCGGTTTCAGTTTTGTGACGTTGGAGGAGCAATCGCCGACGAGTGCCGCCGCCGCCCAACACCTGGCCAAGCGCATTTCTGACGAACTTTCATCAACCTCAAACGTTATCGTCCTCACTCGCCAAGGCGGGGACGGGGAAAGCTTTGCCGCCGCACTCAAAAAAAACTTGACCAAGGCCGAGTTAAACGTCGTTCGAACCGTCGTTGGTCAACCGGCCGACGCGCGAAAAACACTGGTCAAATACGGAGCAACTGAAAACAAACTTGCCGGAATCGCTGCCGACAAGCACATGGCCAACTTCTGCAACGCCAACCTGATCAAACTCGCCGAGACGCACCCCAGCCTTGCCAAGGCGAAGGTCTATCAACCGAAAACTTATCGTTGGCCGAACTTCCTGAAGAAAGACAACCTGCTAAACATCATGAAGCAGATCTCGGTAGTGGCCATCATCGCAATTGGGATGACGATGATCATCATCACCGCCGGCATCGATCTTTCGGTCGGCAGCCTCATCGCCTTCTCCGGGGTCATCGCGGCCCTGGCGATTCGCGGCCTGGGAGGCGACGACCCCACGCTTACTCACCTTTGGATCGGGAGTCTGTCCGGTATTTTGATTTGCGGTCTGGTAGGCCTTCTCAGCGGTGGACTGGTCACGCTGTTTGGTATCCCGGCTTTCATAGCCACGCTAGGCATCATGTTCAGCGCCCGCGGCCTGGCTTTTATCTTCGCCGAGTCGGAACCGATTGTCGTCCAAAACGGGGCATTCGGTTGGCTGGGGCGCGGCCGGGACATCGTCGGCCTACCCAACTCGGTCATCCTGATGCTGATCCTGTTCGCCACGGCCCATGTGCTAATGACGCGCACCTCGATTGGCCGCTACATCTATGCCGTTGGTGGCAACCCGGAAGCAGCTCGACTGTCCGGCGTGCCCGTTAAATGGGTACTGGTGTTCGTGTACACACTAACAGGCCTTCTGGCCGGCCTGGGTGGCGTGATGGAAGCCTCACTGCATGTTACGGGAGATCCTAAAGCCGGCAACCTGGTCGAACTACAGGTCATTGCCGCGGTTGTTGTGGGAGGAACCAGCCTGGCCGGCGGCCAGGGGAAAATATTGGGAACCTTGATCGGCGCATTCATCATCGGCGTAATCCGCAACGGTATGAACCTTACCGGCGTGGAAGCGCACATGCAGAGCGTCGTTTACGGCGCCGTCATATTGATCGCCGTCATTATCGACCGCCTAAAATCCCAAGGCATTCGACTCCGGAAACAGTGACACCCAAAAGAACCAGTTTAACCGGCCTGGGAACTGATGAAGGTCTTGATGAAGGCTTCCTCGGACTCGATATCTCCAATGAGCACCAGTTCGTCACCCTTCTGCAACACCTCAGTCGGCTCGAAGTGGACCATGTAGACGTCTCGACCGTCAACTTCGCGCTGAATGGAGATCACACTGCAGCCGGTGCGTCCACGAATCTCGGATTCGATCAACGACTTGTTCTCAAGACTCAGTGGCAGCTCGATTCGGAAAACGTTCAATCCCTCAGCCACCATCAGGATGTCGCTGTGCTTGAGCAGATTGAAGATGATGTTCGCCCCCATTGAGGCGTATGACGCCACGAAGTCAGCCCCGGCGCGGTGCAGCGTCCCTACGTTGCGCTCAGAATTGGCCCGGCTGATCACCTGAATTTCCGGGCAGAGTTTGCGGCAGTAGATGGTGAGGTAAATATTGGTGTCGTCCTGACCGGTGGTGATGATGACCGTTGAGGCTTCCCTGATCTTGGCCTCCTCAAGCACCTCGATCCGCGCGGCACTGCCTTCCACATAATATTTCTCGTTGCGAATCCGATCCGGCATTTCCTCAACGATCGTGTACCGGAGACCACGCTTGGCCAGGGCTCGCGCGGTGGCGCGGCCCACTCGGCCGCCACCGATGATGACCACGTGGGATTCCTCGGCGTGATAGATACAGAAAACCTGGTTGTAGTTCTGGATCATGTCCTTTGACCCGGCCAGCACGAGGACTGTGCTATCGCTGATCTCGGTGTCCGGGCCGGCCCCCTTGTATTCGCCGCGATCCCATACCCCGACCACGCTAGTGTGGGTCATCTCGCGGAAGTTGCACTCGGCCAGCGTCTTGCCGACAAGCGGCGTACCCATCACCATCGCCTCGGCGATGAGCAACTCGTCGAAATGTCCGATAACATGCGCAAGAGCGTCGTTGCCAATGGTGCGGCGCGCAAGAAACTGCCCCATCATCTCGCCCAGCCGGATCACGTTGCGGCTCCCGGCCAGCTCCAGGATATCGATCGACGCCTCCGACTTGGCCAAAGTCACCACCCGAACCCGGTTGTCGACTAATTCACGCACGGTGAAGGCGATGTTGGCATTGGCCTCGTCCTTGCCGGTGGCCACGACCATCGCCGACTGCTCGATGCGGACATTGCGATAGGCCTCCGGATCGTCCAAGTCCCCCACCGCCACTGCAAAGCCTTGGTCATGCAGCCGCAGCGCCTCATTCTTATCGCTAACCAGCAGCACGTACGGGTTTGCATATTGCTCCAGCTTGTGAATGAGCCCCCGACTGACCGGATCAAAATTCGTAATGATGACGTGCCCGCGGGTATCCTCAGGCAGAGTCCGTGGAGTGCGAGCCGCATTTTGTGCTTCCATCCATGGCTCGTAGGCAAAGCGGATGAAAGCAAAAGGGAGAATAACGAACATTGAAAGCATACCGAAAAGCATCACTCCCAATGAATAAAACTTGCCCAATGGTGAGCTGAAAGTGATATCCCCATAACCGAGCGTGGACATGGTGACCATGGTCCAATAAAAACCGTCGTACCATTTGATATCGTTATTATTATTGTCAACCACCATACCCTCATGTGCTGCGATCCAATGAAACACAACACTTGAGATCAGGATGAAGACTAAAACTAGTAAAACCAAACCGATCAACTGGCGGACATTGCGCCAGCCCGATGACTTGCCATTGGTCAATGCAAACAATGCGGTTGGAAGAAATTTCATCGGCGCCAACTCCCTTCGCGTTGAGTTGAGTGGCACATCGACTGCCCGCAGCATGCACTCAGCCACGGCCCAGAATTGGGGGATGATGTGTCGGTTTTCATTGGGGCGTCGAGTTCAACGGTGCGCCCGCACATGGAAACGGCAGCCCGGCGGCTGCCCCTCCTGAACTCGGCTGCAATGTTTCAAATAGACTCAACCTTCTTTACGGCCCTTGGCCAGTCGCCGGGAGCCAAGCGGCTCGGCACCGACAATCCAACCCGCCGGACAGTCGTTTGAAAAGAAGAATTTTCCGTGCCAAGCGCTTGGCCAAGTGAGCGGTTTTAGGCTTAGATAGGGCCGCGCCTGTCAAGAGGCCACGTACCCATCGCCATGAAATCCCGCCCCAGGCCTGGTCAAGCCACTGAAAACCGGTTCGTCGTTGAGGCCAAACACATCATCGACTTCGCCGCGGACGGCATGCCGGCAGTGTTGGCAACGCCCTGGCTGGTCTGGTTCATGGAGCACACCGCCCGCAGGGCGATGCTCCCCCACCTAGAGCCAACCGAGAGCACCGTCGGCACCCGAGTGGAAATCGAGCACCTCGCCCCCACGCCGCTTGGCCAAGAGGTCACCTGTCGCGCCCAAGTGTTGCGCTCCGAGGGCAGCCAGTTCCTGTTCAAGCTCGAGGCATTCGATGAACAGGAAAAAACCGCCAGCGGACTCCACAAGTTAAATGTCATCGACAAGGCCCGATTCGCTGGACGCGTCGCCCGCAAAACCAAACCGGAGTAAACCAAGCCATGTTAGCCAAGGTCCATTGCGCCGCCTTACAGGGAATCACCGCCCATGCGGTCGAGGTCGAGGTCAACGACGGCTACGGCGAGACGCTCGTCGTCATCGTCGGCCTGCCGGACGCCGCCGTGCGCGAGTCACGCGACCGCGTTACCACCGCCCTCACCAACTCCGGCTTCAAGATGCCGCTGGGCCGCATCACCATCAACCTCGCCCCGGCCGACATCCGCAAGGAGGGGCCAAGCTTCGATCTCTCCATCGGAATCGGCATGCTCGCCGCCAGCGAGCAACTCGAGTCGAGGCAACTTGAACACATCATGATGGTCGGCGAGTTGGCGCTGACCGGCGCCGTACGGCGCGTGAAAGGCGTGCTGCCGATCGCCCTCAAGGCGCGCGCGATTGGCATGGACGGCATTATGGTGCCAAGCGACAACGCCGCCGAGGCCGCCGTCGTCGATGGCCTGAACGTTTACCCCGTCGCGAATCTTCGCGAGGCCGCCGCATTCCTCGAGGGCCGTGAGAAGATCGAGCCCAAGCAGGTCGATCTCGAGAAACTGTTCGCCGCGCGGGACATCGACGTCCCGGACTTCGCCGAAGTGAAGGGCCAGGAGTCGGTCAAGCGCGCGCTCGAGATTGCGGCTGCCGGCGGCCACAACGTGCTGATGATTGGCCCGCCCGGCACCGGGAAATCGATGTTGGCCAAGCGGCTCCCCGGCATCCTGCCGCCGCTGATGCTCGAGGAGGCACTGGAGGTTACCCGCGTCCACAGCATCGTCGGCCACCTGGAACCGGGCGAGGCGCTGGTTACGCAGCGACCCTTCCGCAAGCCGCACCACACCGTCAGCGACGCCGGACTGCTCGGCGGCAACATCAACCCCACGCCCGGCGAAATCTCACTGGCGCACAACGGCGTGTTGTTCCTCGATGAGCTGCCAGAGTTCAAGCGCAACGTGCTCGAAACCATGCGTCAACCGCTCGAGGAGGGCAGTGTGACCATCTCCCGTGCCGCCGGCTCGATGACGTTTCCGTCAGCGTTCATGCTCGTCGCAGCCATGAACCCCACGCCGGATGGCAAGATGCCGGGCGAATCGAGCAGTTCACCGCGCGAAATTCAAAATTACCTCGGCCGGATCAGCGGCCCGTTGCTCGATCGGATCGACCTGCACGTCGAGGTTCCACAGGTGAAATTTCAGGAAATCACGGCCAATCGCGACGGGGAACCGTCGGCCAGCATCCGCGACCGCGTCATTGCCGCACGGCAGCTTCAGGAGCAGCGCTTCGACGGCAGAGCCCGTGTCACCTGCAATGCCCGCATGCAGGCCCGCGACATCAAGCAGTACTGCCAACTCGCCGACGAGCCGAAGAACCTGCTGCAAATGGCGATGAACGAACTGAATCTGAGCGCCCGCGCGTACGACCGGATATTGAAGGTCAGCCGCACTATCGCCGACCTGAGCGACTCCGACAGCATCAACAGTGAACACCTCTCCGAAACCCTCCAATACCGGACGCTCGACCGCCAGTTGTGGGGCTAGGCACAGTAAAAAAGCAGGGCTGCCTCTTCAGGCCGGCCGTTACGAGTTCATTGCGAACGGCTGAGACAGCCGTCGCTACCTGCAATTAGCTAGGCAATCAACTCTTGAATCACCTTGCCCTGAACACCGGTCAAGCGAAAGTCCAGGCCAGACTGGCGGAATGTGAATTTCTCGTGGTCGAACCCCAGCATCGCCAGCATCGTGGCATGCAGGTCGTGCACGTGCATCCGGTTTACCTCCGCCCGGAATCCAAACTCATCCGTCCCGCCGTAAACGCTTCCACCCTTGGCACCACCACCGGCCATCCACATGCTAAAACCGTGGTGATTGTGATCACGACCGTTGATTTTGCCGGCGTTGGAGCCGGGCGTCGGCAACTCAACGGTCGGCGTTCGTCCAAACTCGCCGCCAAAAAGCACCAACGTCTCATCGAGCATTCCGCGCTGCTTCAGATCCTTGAGTAGAGCGCCAATCCCCCGGTCGCACTGCTTGGCCAAGCGGCGGTGGTTCACCTCAATGTCGTCGTGATTGTCCCACGGCTGGCCGGAGCCATGCCACACCTGCACAAACCGGACACCGCGCTCAACCAGACGCCGCGCTATAAGCAACTGCCGCGCCTGCGTCCCCTCGCCGTACAACTCGCGAATGTGCTTAGGCTCACGGTTGGCATCGAACGCGTCGCTCGCCTGCATCTGCATCCGGTACGCCAACTCGAACGACTGGATACGCGCCTCCAGTTGGGCATCCTTCTGGCGCTTGGCCGCGTGCCGACGATTGAGCGCCTGAATAAAATCGAGTTGTCGCCGCTGCTCGGAGAGTGATAGCCCGCGATTCTTGATGTGTTGGATGAGTTTCTCGACGGATGTGTGCCGAGTGTCGATGTGTGTGCCCTGGTAAATGCCGGGAAGAAAACCGGACTGCCAGTTTTGCGACTCCTGGATTGGGTAGCCACCGGGGCACATAACGATGAAGCCAGGCAGATTCTGGTTCTCGCTGCCGAGCCCGTACGTCACCCACGAGCCCACGCTGGGCCGGATCAGCCGGGCCTCCCCACAATTCATCAACATGAGCGAAGGTTCGTGATTGGGCACGTCGGCATGCATCGAACGGATCACCGCAATGTCATCGACGCATTCCGCTGTGTGAGGGAAAATCTCACTGACTTCCGTGCCGCTCTGGCCGTGCCGCTTGAATTTGTACGGACTCGGAAACGCCGCGCCGGTCTTTCGTTCCGTACGCAGGTTGTTCATCGGGAGAAGTTTCCCGGCATACTTTTGCAGCGATGGCTTGGGATCGAACGTATCAACGTGCGACGGCCCACCATTGAGAAAAATATGAATGACCCGCTTGGCCTTGGGAGTGAATTGCGGCTGCTTCACCGAGAGCGTCGATGACACGGCCGCCCGGGCGGAACCGGGCAACATCGATCCAAGCGCCAGGCAGCCCATCCCGACGCCGCATCGGGAGAGAAACTCGCGCCGCGTAAAAAAGTGATCGCTCAGCCTTGGCCCATGATGTCGCATCGCCGTTACAGTACGGCGAAATATACCACCTTGTTCAGAAGACTGCAACCCCCCCAGCTTGGCCGAGCGCACGGTATGCCCTGTCAAATATTCGGGAGCCCCTATGACCCCAAACAACGGCTTCTTGATGCAGGACAGAAGTGCCGCCCATTGGCAGATCGATTGAGGGGGGCTATCTTGATAGAACGCGACCGGGGTTTGAAGAATTCGGCACACTTAAACACCCGCATCCCCGGCCTCGGATGGGTTATGATGTAGGATGCACGCCTTTTCTGGATATCGCATATCCGTCCGGATTTTTCTCGCGCTACGTTCCGGTGAAGCGATTTCTCAATGTATCCATAAGGCACTGGAGGTAAATGATGTACGCGCTAGAAGATTGGGTGATTTAAGGCCCTCCTATATGACACTACCGTAAAAAGGAAAGCATCAAGAACGCCAAGTAAAAGATGTCAAAAAAAGTTGACACAGGTCAACAAAAAGCACAAAATGCTAACAGCACAAAGTGATGGGGAATCTGCCCAATAAGTAACCTCAGTCTCCTCGTTCTGTTATGTGCCTTTAATCGAGACAAATGAAAACTAACATCAAATACATTGCAATCGTTATGCCAATGGCGGCCCTCTTCATGTGCGTAACTCTTACAGCTCAAGTCAAACAAGGCAAAAACCGACCGCTGAAGACTGCCCAACTAATGAAAGGGGTAATGAAACCCAACTGCACACAATTGAAGAACGGACTTGACGCTAACCCTGCAGACGACAAGGCATGGGCCAAACTGGCGTTGAATGCCGCGTTGATTAATGAACTAAGTTATACGCTGATGGCCGACGGGCGGTGCCCCGATGGCACATGGGCCAAGTCTGCTTCAGATACATTGCGCAATTGCAGTTCAGCCATCTTGAAAGCTGTGGAAGCAAAAAATGTCGATGAAGCAAAAAAGGCGTTTACTGGCCTGACAAAGGCATGCTCAGGCTGCCACAAAGCACACAAGAAGAAAAAATAACCCAATAGTAATTAACGGGAATTCGACTCTGCTGATAGCTCTCTCTTGAGAGAGTAATTGATGGACAACCAGAATCAGAGGCCTGTTAATGAGTAAACTGGCGGTTTCTAACCACAGGTTTCCACCTCTACATACTTGGGCGCACGGTCATATTTCCGGAATACGGAAATTGGCCTTGTTGCTATTTCTGGTGACTCCTGCAGCGTTGATCGCAACGGTACCCGAATCCAAGAGCTTACCCATCGATCAATCAACTTTTGATTGGCTTAGCTTTGCGGCTCCGTTTCATGCCGTCCTTTTACATTTTCCGTTTGGTTTCATTGCAATAGCCTGCCTGTTGGAATTTGTATTTTGGCGCAAACCCCGGCCGGTGTTGCGAGATGTCATGGTATGGTTGATGCCGTTGAGCGTGGTTTGTCTATTTATTGTTACGGTTCTCGGATTATTCCTGGCTAGGGAAGGCGATTACAACCCGGCATTGACCGTTGCACATCGGAACTATGGGTTTGCCGTCTCATGTGTTGCCGTGCTGGCCATCTGCGCGCTGATGCTGGATAAACGGGGCAAACGCCGCTGGTGGACTCTTTGTTTTCGCGGGTTATTACTCTTGGATTTTGGGTTGCTATTGGTAGCGGGACATTCGGGCGGCAACCTGACACATGGTTCCACATTTTTAACGAAAAACGCACCCGATTTTGTCCGGGAGTTGCTTGAGGACTCGAAGGCAGGAACCTCCTCCTCTGCATCACTCAACTTGACTGGTGGAGATCAAAGCCAGGGCTTGTTTGCAAAGGAAGTGGAACCGATTATGCGCAAGCATTGCCTGAAGTGCCACGGACCGGAGAAGCAGAAAGGGGATTACCGTGTGGATGACATGAAACTTCTCTTTTCCGGGGGTGAAAGCGAGGAGACGGCGATTGTCCCGGGAGATCCGGCATCCAGCAAGCTCATACATGGGATTCTGCTGCCGGAAGATGATGATGACGTCATGCCTCCCGAGGGAAAGGGACACCTGAATGATGATGAAATTCTTGTCATAATAAAATGGATCCAGAAAGGCGCCATCATCAGAAAACACAGGAAATAATTTTATTGCATCCAATAAAATTGTGTCATCAGGTTGACTTTGGGTCATCCTAACTGGTTTTTTCGGGTCGCTTGAACACCAGGCTGCCACATCCATGCTCGACCCAATGGAAATGGGCCACGTTACCCAAGATAAAGTGACTCAGGCGTTGGCGTCCATTCCCGAATATCACGAATTGTTTTCTGCGGCCTTCCTCGGAGACAATGAACCGATCTCATCCAAAATATATGTACGGCACTAGCCATCTTTGAGAGAGGACTCACTGCCCTATCTCGACGGGGTCATTGGAGCGGCATAGTTAAGGGTAAGAAAAAGCCATGTCAGGGACATGCATGAAAGGAAGTGTCGGTTAAACGGAAAGTTTAGAGCAAAGTTGATAGAAATACTTGTTGCAGGAACCACGGCAAGAGCAATCGCAGAGATCACAGGTGTCAACCAAAACACCATTCGAGCTTCCTTAAAAGGCTTCGCAAGTTCATAGTGACCAAGCTGCCCGACTACGCATTCTCCGGTGAAGCCGAAGTCGACGAGAGGTATTATAGAGAGGCGCGTAAAGGCAAACGAGGACGCGGTGCTGCAGGCAAGATAACGGTGTTTAACCTTTTTAAACGGGACGGAAATGTCTGCACGGCCATTATCTCCGACGCGAAAACAAAGACCCTTTTGCTAAGAACTTTAAAATGCCCAATTCAGATCCATCCGGAATCGATTCCCATCTTGACCGCTGGAGATTGTATCCACCATGTATAGCCGACTGACGAGGTTCAGGTTCTCGCGAAGCGCATAAGCAAGGCGGATTTCGTGTCCTCTGAAATCGCTTGAGTCGGTTTGGCCATTCTTGCCGCCGAACCTGAACCAGTCATCCTGTGCAAAGGAGGCGTTCACTGCCAGGGTCTCGATATTTGCGTAATAGTAGCCCAACAACCAATCCCCAGGCTCCTTAAGTTTGCCTGCCACCGCGGAGAGGACGTAGCCGTAATCCTGATCATGATGCTTCGCGGTGAATGGATCCGATGAGTCGGAATCATAGTCCTTGAAGTTATGATAGAAATCCGATCCGAATGCGATAGGCACCCCACCCAGCCGGCATCTCAACTGAAAGTTGGCGGCCCCCACCGAGTATTCGCGATCCCCGTTTCCATTGCGAAGGTTGGTGGCACCACCATCACCTCCCGTGCAAAACAAACCCGCCGCACCCGTGAAGAGGATGTCCTCAGCAAGGTCAACGCTGTATTTGAGTTGGCCGGCTGCCATTTGCCCGTGCAGGTCGTATCCCCCGTCCGGCAGGGCAAAGACACCAACCGTTGCTGTTAGATTGCCCACCGTATCAGAGGTGAACCCTGCCGCGGCGCCGGTGGGGGTGACATCGTCGTCCCAAAACAATTCGTTTTGTTTCCAGAATGGAAACGAGTTTCGACCCGCCCAAGCGTGATAACGCTCACGACTGTAATCGACAAAGAGCTTGTCCAGTACAAAATCCAGTTCGTCATCACTGGCGCCCTGATCGTTGACAAAGCTCAGATGTGGAGACTGCTGACTGCGACTGTTCCCTGTTCGGAGGCGGGCGCCAAATTTCAACGATTCGCTGGCTTGATAATTGAGCCCAACCCGTGCCCTTATTCTACCCCTGTGCCGGTCATCTCGTTCAGCGCCATCGGCCTTCTCCGAGTCGAAGTCAGCCTCGTACCGGAGTCGCAAATCCCCATACCAGGACAGTTTTTTTTCGGTTTCAACTGTCTCTTGACCATAAGCTGAAACGGCAAACAATGCTCCAGTCAGGTACAGCGCAAACCAGAACATACCGACTATTGATTCATTCATAGCATAAGATTTTTTTTTCATAAACCTGGCTTGATTATTCTTTTTATACAACTTGCACGTCGTGCAACCAGTTGAATTCAACATGTTTCGTCAGGCGCATCTAGTCATATGTTGTTTAAGTTGGGGCAGATATTGCAAACCGTCATTTAGCTGAATACAGAACTTGATTAAAACAACCGATTTATCGAGTCCCGTTCGGCGCATACACCTAGCCAAAAAAACGAGCAAAAATGATTTTATTCTTAACTTGATTGTTTATTCAGCAAGTCTCACAAAACCTGCTGAACCGCCGTCAATGTTCGCGCCAAATGGACGGCGTACCTCCTGTATAGCGCCTGAAGATGCGGTTGAAATGTGAGAGGGACGAAAAACCAGCCTCGAATGCGACCTCACTGATACGCCGATTCGGATTCTGCAACAATTGTTTGACTCGCTCCACTCGCAATCGATTAAGGTAATCGGTGAATCGAAGCTTGGTGTATTTCCTAAACTGCCTGCAAAAATAGAAGGGGCTAACATTTAAGTGAGCGGCAATGTCCTGCAGTCGCACGGTTTCCGCAATATTGGATTTCATATAGGCTTTTGCCTTGGAGATTAACGGCGGTTCCATCTGTTGAGTACGTATCATCAAGGCATTGGCCTGCTCCGACAGACGCTCCGCAAACTGGGTAAGCAATTCGATAACAGCCTTCTGCTGACTAACAGAGTACACCATCGCGCTCAGGTAACTCTCCTTAACCATCGCCAGGGAAATATCGAGACGCCATTCGTTGAGTATTTTTTCCGCCTTTCGAAACTGCTCTCCCGTCGGTTTACGGGGAAGGATCTGCCCGGTGTGCAGAAATGCAATGCATTGGCCGTTCATCTTGACCGGCACAGCGATGTCAACCATCCCCATTGAACAAACCACTGACTGCCCCTGTTCCTGCGCGGCATTAGTGAGATTCAACTGCGTCTCGAGGCAACTCGAACATGCCCTCGGGTTTCGGGCGATTGCTTGACACATTTTGTTTTCCCGTTTCACTCCATGCAACGGAGGATGCCAGTAATCCCTGGTACGCATGGCCATCGGCAGTCCGGTAATTTCTGCAAATGCTCCACGAAAATCCTTGTACAGGTCGCTCTCGAGGATTTTTTGAATGATTTGCCCTTCATCCAACTTGGACTTGGACAATAAACCCTGAGCGTCATCCCTGTTATTATCCATTTGTTGTCCATTCATTATAAAGAAACTATTTTTTAATACAATGGTTTTCAGGAATCAACCAATTTCCCCATAATGTGATGCATGCGATCGAGCATCACTTGCGCAATTCTCTGGTAAAGATCGTTGCTTAACTCAACGTCGTTCTTGCACTCATGAAGGACATGAGTGCCATAAAATGAGATCGCTCCGCACTTTCCAACAGCGCTGGCGCTAAGATTCCATTTGTGTGGAGGATAAAGCCAAGACCAACCCAGCACCTCCCCCGGATTCAAGACCTGGACTGAGATCAACTCGTCATTTAGACCGGGGACGGCAATCTCCGCCTTTCCTGATTCTATAATGTAAAAACGATTTGCCGCTTCACCCGTCAGAAATATATTCTGACCTGGTGAGAATTCGGTTCGCATTGCGGAGTCAGTCAACTTACGAATGTGATCAGTACGCATTCCATCAAAAAACGGCAGACAGGAAATGCGCTTCTCAAGAACATTCCTTTCAATGTCATTATCCATTGTATGTGTGCCAAACTTCAACGGGAAACAGTCTTACTGAATACCGTACGAAACAATGTCCATGTTATCCCTGTCATTGGCAAACTTCGCATCAAGGGCCAAGGGGGCATGCGCTTGGCCAAGCGCATCGGCCTTGTCCTGCAACTCGGCCACTTGGTTGTGGGTAAAGACTTGGCCTTCACGCCGATCACGGCAAAGACCACCTGGCCCTCGGCGTTGATGTCAAGCACTGGGTCTTCCCATCGCAATAACTGCGTATTGCCTCTCCATGCAACTGTCCGCCAACCGATCAACAAGGCGATCTTGAAAGATCGATCAACTAGAATCTTGCCGGATACTGCTGATGACGCCTCGGAAATTGCCCACGCCAAAAACCTCTGTCTAGGCGAGAAAACAGTAGACGGAAGGATTCAGCGCTGGCGCCAATTCGTGGGCGTCTCCCCGGCAACACGCTTGAAGGAGCGGTTGAAGTGCGGGAGGGATTGAAAACCAGCCTCAAAGGCTACTTCATTCACCCGGCGATTCGGATCCTGTAGCAGTTTCTTGGCCCGCTCAACCCGCATCCGCGTGAGGTAATCGGTGAATCTCAACCGGGTGTGCTTCTTGAACTGCCGACAAAAATAAAACGGGCTGATATTCAGGTGTCCCGCGATGTCTTCCAACCGGACAACTTCCGTGATGTTCGACATTATGTATTCCTTGGCCCTCGAGATTAACCGGGGTTCTTCCAATCGGGAGCGAATCATGATTGCGTTCACCTGTTCCGACAACCGTTCAGCGAATTGTGTGAGCAACTGAACAATCGCTTTTTGCCGTTGAGATGAGTACACCGCTGCGCTCTGGTAGCTTTCTTCGATCAATGGCAGCGAGACATCCAACTGCCAGTCCTTCAACTTACGAGCGGCTTGCTGAAACAGGGATGTCGACGGCGGATGAGGCAACATCTGCCCGGTATGGAGGAAGGCGATACATTCCCCACTCACGCTGATGGGTACAGCAATATCGACCATTCCCAAAGAGCAGACCACCGCCTGCCCCTGCTCTTGGGCTGACTCCACGAGTTTCAACTGTGTCTCAAGACAACTGGAGCAGGCCTTTGGACTCTGGGCAATGGAGGAGCACATTAAGTTCTCCCTCTTCTCCCCATGCAGCGGTGGATGCCAGTAATCCTTCGGGCGCAGAGCCACTGGAAGGCCGGTGAGTTCTCCAAACGCATCACAAAAATTCCTGTACAAGTCACTCTCGATTAGCTTTTGCACCATTTGCCGGTCGTCCAACTTGGGTTTCAGGCAAGCATCCCGTGTTGCTTTTCCATTAGTTCTCATTTTTTGTGCTGATTGAGTGTGAGTTTTGCTCATGTTGCAAAGCAAGAATTGAAAAGATTTCGCCATAAAAGCCAACCTTTTCTTGCCTGTCATGCAGCTATTCTTGCGCCTGGGCAAGCGAGCCTCCGCCGTTCTGCTGGGGAACCTAAAATTCCCAGTCAATGCCAGCGGTGTAGATGCGGTAACGGTACTCGTCCTGCGGGACGTTGGAGTTGATGCTTTCCTGCTCGTATCCAAGTTGGAACGTCAAGTGGTCGTTG